>Ga0307984_1001222_pt1 | contig 10903 bp, 15 predicted proteins | sample EllFjometageno78_FD_203169 | JGI IMG/M metagenome (GOLD analysis project Ga0307984, IMG submission 203169) | Marine microbial communities from Ellis Fjord, Antarctic Ocean - #78 | ecosystem: Environmental > Aquatic > Marine > Unclassified | place: Southern Ocean | collected 2014-10-09 | reverse complement strand
TGTCATGTTTTATTTATGAGATGAACCAAGCAAAGGCTTTATTATTCTCTGTATTCTTTTCGTTAATTAATACGTTTACTGCTTCCTCTACTTGTCTTTGAAAAAATTCTTGTGTATCTAAACTATACCTTACGTTGTCTATATCAGTTTTGTCTGTCATCTTCCACCTGCTTTTGAAGCTACGAAATTTACTCCTTGTGCATCTTTCCAAGCTGTTCCACTTGCTATTTTTACACTTGCTCTAATGTATCTTCCTGATTGTCTTACAGGTACTGTACCACTTGATACCATAGAAGAATAGCTAGAAGTTACTGGTTGATCTACTAATTTTTCTCTTGTCGTTATTGCTACTGTAGCGTTTGCATCAACGATAGGTCTTACTTCGGTAATATCACTTCTTAATCCTGGAAACAACTCTAATTCTGAAGTTTCTAAAGTTACTTCACCTGAGTCTCCTGAAAAAATAGCTGATTCAAAACTTGAGTTAATTGCACCTAAAGATAATTGTCCACCATCCCAAAAAGCAGTATCTAAAGAAATATTAATATTATCTAAATTACCTGATATTAAATCCATTTGTTCAACAGTATAAGCACCAAGAAATTGAGTAAAAATTGTAGAAGCAGAAGCATCAGCAATACTCCATTTTTCAGTAACATAATTATAAACAATAACTCTATCACAGACACCTGTTGTATTTGCTGTGTCTTGTGAAGATGGATATAACCAAATTGCTAATTGATTAAAAGGATCTACAGCAGCTACTATTCTATCTGAAAATGCTTTATTTAAATCTACGTCAAAAAATCTATTTACTTTTTCTGCACCAATAGGTTTTACTGTATCTCCACTTACTTCAAAAAATCCATCATCTGCATAAAAGAAAGCTCTCCTGTTATCTTGGCAAACTGTCTTACCATAAACAGCACCTCTATTAGGAGATATAACTGAAAATCTAAACACAGTTGCTCCACCTACATAATCCATTCTTATAATTTCATTTTGTCTAAAAATAAAACCATACTCACCTGAAGTAATAGCAACTATTTGTCCACCTGAACCTGGTAAGTCTTGAAAGTCTGCTTGTTTAGTTCCTGGTGTCCAAGTTGTTATATCGTTAATACCTGACCATTGAACTCTATTACGATTTGCAGTTTGATTACCTGTAACTAAAAAATCTCTTATAACTCCTGATGTTCTAAATACTGGTGGAGTTCCAGCAGTTGCTATAGTTGAAAGATTGGCAAAGTTAGTTGAAGTTCCCATTAAGTAATACAAAGGAGCATCAACACCATTACTTGCAATAATATAATCTCCAAATTGTGTAAAGGTAAAAAAGTCTGTAGCACTTCCTGTAAGACCTGATTTAACAGAAGAAAAAGATCCTTGATTTAATTTATAAATATTTGTTTGAGTTGCAGCAAAGTTAAAAGATACATTAGAAGTTGATCTAAAAGATCCAGCTCCTTTTGAAACAGCACCAATATTATTTGTTGAAAATTTTACTAAAGAGGGAAAGGGTTTATATGATCTTGCAGCATAATAAACATTATTAGCTACATTAGCACCTGGATTTAAATAAGGTGGTTGGTCAGGTAACCATTCTCCAAAAGGTACTTGCATTTATACTCCTACTTTTTTTAATGCTTTTTTATGTGCTTTAGAAAAACTAATTCCTGCTCTCATATCTTTTATCATTTTATTCATATGTTTTTCTGAATGATGAGAGGAATGTTTTTTTAATGTTTGTTTTTGTTTTTTAGTTATCATTTAAATTATCCAGTATTATTTGTAGCTCTTACGTTGCTAACAAAGGGAGAAGCAACTGTTACATCACCTCTAATTTGTAAAGGAGAACCACTAAATTGATCTTCTCTATCATTTCTTTCTAATCTTTCTAAAGCAGTAACATATAACTGTTCCCATTTTTGTAATCTTTGAGGATCTATACCACCTAAAAAATTAGCTGCATGATATAAAGAACCATATAAATAAATAGATGGATGATTAGTTAATATGTAATTAGTTGTGTTGGAAGCTGATAAGGCATCAAATTGTTTATAGTAATTAATATAAGCTGTGTAAGTTGCATCAGGTAAAGGTGCAAATCTAAAGGTGTCTCCAAGTATAGTGTAAACTCTTGGTATGCCGCTTGTATTAGTTCCTCTTATTTGATCCATTTGTGGTGGAGTCATATAGGTCATAGCGTATTTTTGGCTACCTGAAAGAATATAAAAATCTCTTACCTGTAAATATCCTGAAGGTAAATTTTCTGTTTCAGAATCTATAGTAATTGTTTCTTGAGCTATTTGTTTTCTTATTCTTAATTTAGAATTAAAATCTTTTTCCGTAAGAACTATAAAATCATTAGCAATCTCAGTTGTTAAGTCTGATCTATTTAACCAATTAGCTAATGATGCTTGTAATTCAGAATAGTTTGATAAAGCCATTAAATTTTTCCTTCTGCTGTTTTAAAATATTTAAACTCACTACTGTTTAATTTAAGTTTAAGTATTCTACTTTGTGTGTCTTTTGGTAAAGCCCACCAATTTCCTTTACTATTAGGATCATGTTCTGAAGCCCAAACTTGTAATGCTCCTAAAGGAATTGAAGCAACTCTTTTTAAGTCTCTTGATTTAGAATATCCATCATTTAAATTTAATAATTCTTTATTATGCTTTAAATGTGAATCAATATTTGTTTCTTCTTTAACAATTACTTTTTCTTCTTTTTCGTCTAAATTATAAGTAGTTGTTTGCAATCCATCTTTAACAATATCTTTCATCCTTGACCTCTACTTTTTTTTCTAGCTGTTATTCTTTTATTAAAACTTTTTGCATGACGACCTGGTCTTTTTCTTGGTTTGTTTTTAACATAAACACTTACACCATATAAACCTTTTTTTTTAGCCATTATGCACTTAGTTCAGTAACATAAAGAGTTGCACTATTTGTTGCATTTAAACCAGCAATCTTTTCACCTGGAGTAACTTTAAATATTTCAGGTTGGTCAGCAGTTATTAGAATCTTTGCTGCGGATGCAGTTGGACTTGCTGCAAAATCAACAAAAAAATCTACTGATGAGACTATTCTTACATATTCTGTTTGTGAACCAAAAGCATTAGATTGTACTGATGCAGTTGTTCCTGTTGCTGCCATAGATACGTTATTTATTACTTTAGGTTTTAAGGCGTAATTAAAACTCATATTTTTTTCTCCTATTTATTTTTTTAAGGGGAAATTTGTCGCTAGACTAGCTTCCCCAATTATTCTTATATACTATTATCTTCTAATAATAAAAGTACAATTTAAAGGACAAACTCCTGTTGAAGCTCCTGTTGTTGCTACTTTTATGAAGTCGCCTTCGGCTACTAGATTTACTGCTGATGGTGTTGATGTTCTTACATCTCCAACCGCATCTCCAGCTTGAGGAATAGTTATTCCTGATGATGTCATAACTGTAGATCCACCTTGTTTAGTGAAAAAAGTTATTACAGCATTTGCACCTGATATTGCAGCTTCTTGGACAGTATGAATTTTAATAACTCTACCGCCATCAGGTATAGCAACAAATGCTACTCCACCTGTAGCTGATACGTCAGCCAATCTTACTGTTATAAAGTAATCGTTTAATGTTCTCATTTTATTTCTCCGTTTGTCGTTCCATCTACAACCTTATTAAGACTTCAACTTGATTAATATGGGGAGGTGCAATTTTTTTAAGGTTACACCCCCACACAATTATATTGCTTATGAAGTAGTTAAATCTGTAACCAATCCACTTGCAGCTTCATTTCTTGATTCTAGTGTATATTCTGCCACCATGAATCTTTGATCTGCATCTGCTGTTTGAGCAGGATTCTGTAGAGAAAAATCTCTCAAGAAAGCTACTGCGAACATATCCATCTCTAATACTAGAGCATCTTGTCCTCTTTTTGCAGAAGTTGCATTAGCTTGTCTAATGAATCTGTTTGGAGCTACTTGCATAGTTCCGAAATCTGACTCATAAACATCAATAGAAGTTATTAATCTTCTATCTTCAGCAGCATCAAATCTAGTAGATCCACCAGTAAAGCTAGATAGTCTTTGCTTATTAAAAGCATTAACCATTATCATGTTTGGATTTCCACCAGCGTTGAAACAATCAACTAGGACTTCTTTTAAAAGACCCTCTGTGAAAGCTCTTTGTGTTCCATCAGTTCTGATAGCACCACCACCAGCACCTGATCCACCTGCACCAGCAGATACGTTAGTTGCGATCCAAGTTTGAACCCCACCTAATTTTCTTGTTGGTGATCCAGCAGAACCAGCAGCTTTAGCTACGTTAGATAAAAGAGCAGTTTCCATATCTCTTTTTAATTCTTTCGCAGATTTTGCTACTTGATAAGCTAACTCAGAATTTCTACCAGCAGCAGTTACAGCGTCATTCGTTCCTGTAATTTGCATAGCTTTTGAGCTAATCTGTGTGTTGTTTCCAAGTTTAACTGTTGGGTCAAGAGTTGGGTAAGCTATTGCTGCACCCTCTGCTTGAGCATTTGCGGCTACAGGAGCTAATGCGTCTGTTTGCCATTGATGTAGTGTGTTTGTTGCTTTTGTTTTTGCAACACCTGACATAAAAGGAGTTTCTGTAGGTGATATATTATAAATAATATCAGCTAAGTCTTCTCTTATACCAACTGTTGTGTACGTTGCGTATGTTGCCATGTTATTTTCTCCGTTAGGTTATTGTTTATAAATAACGCTTGAGTAAATCTGCGGCATTTTTTGGATTACCTGAAGAATTCTTAAGCGTTTTAAATTGATCCATCCTTGATTGAGAAACTTTATCATCTTTAGAAACCTTAACGCCTGATTTAACAACACCTGTTGGTTTAACAATTTTTCTAGCAATATTAGGTCTTGGTCTATTTGCCGAACTTAAATGTTTCATTCCATCCATAACCACATCAAACATTCTGCTATCATAAATACTAGAAACTTCTTTATCGTTGAAACCTCTTTGTACTAAATAATTTCTCATGTTTGTTTTTAGAGTAGCTCCTTTTATGGGATCTACAAAATCAGGATGTTTTAAGGCAACCTTATTTTGCTCTACCGCTAAAATTTTCTGAAACTGTACTTCTTGATGTTGTCTAAGCTTTGCTTGACCTTGAGAAATAGTTTCTTGTTTACGTCTCAATTTTCTATCAATTTTTGCAGCTTCAGTTGGGTCTTCATCCCATAGCTTATCTAGCTCTTGGGAATTTAACTCATTGTTTACTTCTGCGTTAAGAGTAACATTAAGATTATTTAATTCTTCAATCTTAGTTGAATACTCTTGCGTTAGACGATCTTGGTCAGAACGAACTTGTCTTTTTTCTATAGCTAGTTCTTCGGTCTTTCGTCTATAATCCGCATCCTTTTGATAACCTGCTTTTAATTCCTCAAGGTCAACTTCAATCACTTCACCATTAACTTTAATTTGGTGGTAATCAGTTTCTTGATCTTCAATAGCTTTCTCTCCTGATGCTTCTTCTTGGTCTAAAGATTCTTGAACTTTATCTTCAAGTTGTTCTTCAGTTTTTTGTTTTACCTCTTGATTATCTTCAGTTGCTTTCGCTTCTTCAGTTTCTTTTGGCTCAACTGGTGCTGCATCTTTTTGAGGTTTCTTGATAACTCCATTAGAGTTTAACAAACCTTCAATATGTTTTGCTGCACCTGTTACTGACTCACTTTTGTTCAGTAAAGGGTTTTCATTTGACATTAAGTCTCCTGTTTGTGTTTAAGCTCCTAGATATTAGGTTGGCTTATTCTAACTTGTGGTTAGAATTTTTTATCTTGTTTTTGAAAATCAGCTAATTGTTTTTCTGCTAATTTTCCTGTCTCAAGAATTTCTTTAAAATGATTTTCTACTTTTCCCAAAACTTGATAAGCTAACCAAAGTTTTTCTCTAGCTATATTATCATTAACTCCAGTTTGTTCAAAGAGAGCATCTCTGTAGTTTTTTTTAAGAGTATCTATTGACTCTTGAAAAATACTATTTTCTAAAATCTGTTTCGCTTGAGATGATCTGCTCAACTCCAGCGTTCTCTTGGCTTGGTCTTGGCTGTCCATTTAATCCTTGTAACTCATTAGTAAACATATTAGCAGACTTTTCTGCTTTTTCAAACACTTTGCTGTTTTCTGATATAATCATTTTATCTAAATCAGCTTCTGCTTTTATTTTGGCTGTATCAAGTTGTGTGCCATATTTCAAGCCCATTTCTTTAATTTTAGCTTCAAATCCTAATAACATATCTTGTTGTTTTTGTTGTAGCTGTTTGTAGTCTAATTCAAGATCAGCAATTTTTCTTTTGTTTTCTGCATCAATTCTAGTCATTTCTATTTTCTCAATAGGAGAAATAGGTGGTGGAGGTGGCGGAGTCATCATTTTTTTACCAAGATCAGGATTTATAAAATAATTATCTACTGTTTTCAAACCAGCTTCTTCTATTATTTTAGAAAGAGTATTATATATATTTTTTAATCCTACCATTGGATATTCTCTATTACCTTGTAATTGATAAGCTTGTAATTGTTTGTCTAGTATATTGTTTAGCATAACAATTTGTTGTTCTTTAGAACCTGTGCCAAGACCTACACTTATAGAAATATTAAATCTGTTTTTCCATTCTGTAGGAATAACAGGAATGTACTGTCCATTAATTGCAATAATCTTTTCCTTGTCTTGATACTTAACTGAAAGCTCAAACATTTTTCTAAACAAATCTTTAACACCTGTCTCAGCAAATATTCTAGCAATTAATTCAGAACGCATTTGCGTTTGATTCATAATTGTATTTATTCCTGTGGCAGTTTTATTTAAAGACTCAGAATCTAAACCTTGATTATATTTTGTAACACCTGTTCTTACTTCTCTAACAGTATCTAAATATTCTAATAAAGGAAAAGCTTGTTGTGAAATTGGTTGATTAACTATTGGTTGCATAACTTGATTAGGTGGTTGTTTAGTTCTTACAACACCTCCAGGTCTAGTAGTTAAAAGGTCATCCATGTTTACCATGCCATCCATAATTGCAACTCTATTATTATTAGTTAAATACATATTATCTAATAATTGTCTCATTACAGTTGATTTCATTAGCTGTACGTCTTCAACTAATTCTGAAATTGATCTTCCATAAAATCTATGCGGCATTGGAACAGGAGTAACTGAAACAAAAGGAATGTTATCACATGAAACATTTTCTAAAACAAATTCAGAAGATTCACCTACTGAAGTTATTTTTCTAAGTTCTGCTATACCATCTCCATCATAATCATAACGAACATAGTTTTCATATATTGTAATTTTTTGTGTAGATGGGTCTGCAGATGAGTTCATTGGAAAGTCATCTATGTTTTGAAACCTTGCCATTCTTTCAGTATTTAATATAGAAGAATCGGAAGATGGAAGATTGTAAACTTCATCTTTATCAAAACCCATACTTACTAATTCTGATCTAGTTAAATAAACTCTATGAGCAACAAAATTTGCTTCTTCAAGTTTTACAGCGTTCTTATCTATTAAAAATTCTTCAGGTGGTACAGACTCAACTTTAATTCTTCCCTTTTTATTAACTCTTTTTAATTTGCAATTATGCAACATTGGAACAGGTAAATCTAAATCTAATCCTTGAGTTTCTAAAACTTGTTCTTCAAATAATTCTAAACTTTCTACTGCTGCTACATCTTCTCTTTCAGAGTGTTCTGTAGTTTCAACATTAGGATCATTTTTAATAACTTCATATTCTTCATCTGTAAGATTTTCGTAGGTTTCAAATTCTACAGTTTCAGTTTTGTCATAGTAAGTTTTAAGTATTCCATTTTTTTCTAATAAAGCATCTTTAAAAAAATTATATAATAATTGAAATCCATCATTTTCTTTGTAGAAAATATGATTAAGGTATGCGGTTGCCTGTTCTGCTAATGGTGCGTCTTCTCCCCTTACAGGTTCACAGACAACAACTTTTTCTGAAGCAGTAAAAACTCTTAAAAGATTTGGTAATAAACTTTCTACAGTATCTGCAACGTCTGTACTAACAACTTGTGAACGACCTTCTATTTCATTACCAAGACTATCTCCTTGATAATAGTCTAGTGCTTTTTCTCTTTGAGCAGAAAGTGTACCACCTAAAAATCCTAAAGAATTAGTTATGTAATTTTGCAGTATTGCTCTTAGCTCAGGATTTTCTATTCTTGTAATTTTTTTTGCCATGATTAAACTATATAACTTGTATCAACGTAAATTTGTTTTTTCCAATCTGATGATTTTCCTCCAACAAACGTACATCCATATCTAAATGCGTCTGCAGGATGTGAAGCAAAATTGTGGATTGGTCTGTTTTTGAAACATTGATTTTTCTCATCCCACTTTTTTTGATATGCTTTTAAAGCTTCTAATCCTTTTGCAGTTCTACTTTTGTCAAAATAACATTTTGGTAATTCTTTTCTAACAGCTTCTATACCATCTTCAATAGAAAGTTTAGGAGCTATATCAAAAGATATACCCAAATCTAAAGCACTTTCAAGTCTTGATTTGCCGAAAGCACCTAGTTCTCTAACCTTTATATCATGCGGAGCAATATGTCTATCATATTTATAAGGTTTGCTATCTATCAGGTCTGCATAGAAATCTAAACCTTCTCCTGAATTTTCTTCGTAATCAATAACTCTAACTTCTTCATTATGCCTTTGGACAAACCAAATAGCTGTAGAATCCCTAAGACCTAAATCCCACCATGTTTCAACTTCTATATCAGGGTCATATTTAACTTCTTTTACTTTATTTGTTTTTTCTAAGTTTTCTATAATAGCACCATAATAAGAGCCAGTAATTGCAGCTTGAAAAGAACATTCAAATTCTTGATCGTACAAATCAGAGGACATTACACCTTGAGCTGCTATCAATTCTTCCTTGTCTAATATCTTTGTTTGAGAAGCTTTATAAACTTCTGTCCACCAGCCTTTTTTATCTAAGGCTTCTTTATGTAATTTATAAAAATAATTTTGTCCTTTTGGTGTACCTATAAAAATGCACCATCCTTTTCTGTCGGTCAATGCAGGTCTGATAATCTCAGGAAATAATGAAGGACTTATGTTTTGGGTTTCATCCATAACACACCCATCTAAAAAAATACCCCTAAGTGCTTGATCGTTCTCAGCTCCTAGAATTGTAATCCTAGAACCATTAGGAAAATCACATCTTAATTCTGACTCATTGAATTTTACATAGGGAATATTTTTGGCGAAATTTTTTATATAATCCCATGCTGTACTTTTGCCTTGTTTGAATGTTGGCGAAATAAAGGCGTATCTTGGGTTAGGCAAAGGATTTGTAAGTGCATCTCTAATCATATGATTAATAGTACATACAGTTTTGCCAGACCGCCTATGTGCAACGATTACGTTAAATCGGTTCTTAGGCATTTGCTTGTGCAAAATTTTTTGTAATTTTCTAGGTGTGTATGGAATAATAATTTCAGACATTAAAAAACAAAACCCCCCATGTATTAATGAATAGTATGATTTGCTGAACTATACAAGTCTTCTATATTTAAAACCTCATCAACAAGAAAGTCGCTAAAGTCTTTTGCATGGTAAAAATCTTCAAATCCATCAAAGTGAACTGAAACTGTTTTCTTCTTTTCAGATATAAATATTACTGCATAAATCTTTGATTTCTTGTCTTCCATAAAAACCTTGTAATTTAATTATACATACCTCCTAACGTAATAGCAACGTAGCCTAATTTTTTTTTAGGGGTGGGGTCTCTTTTAAAACCCCCCTAAAAGCAATACAATTACTGGTTAGTAGTTATAACAATAAAGTATCAGAACTAACCATTACTAGAAGCAAACAACCTGCATTAGTGTTGTTCAATCTGTAGCTGAGATATATATTTTTTTATTTCTATATGATTGGTAGGCAACTTTGTGCAAGAAGGTACGAAGAAAACACACCTTAACATTGATTTACTTAGCTTATTTAATGATTGGGTTTATTTTTGCCACTTAACAACTAAAGGTTTATCGTTGTGATTTGATAAAGAAACATTAGTTTTATTAGAATATTTAGTGATTAAATGACTTGCTTTCCATTTAGTTAAGCCAACAATCTCTTTAATTAAGTGAGATATTGCAAGATCGCCTTTGCCATTTATCTTAAATTCATTAATAGTTGATTGAAGTTGATCAGTACAAGAAGACAATAAATAATCAATTCCGTCTTGTTGTGCCAATTCATATTCTTTTTTTACTGCTGGTTTTTTGTGAAGTAGCTTCCTCCAACCTTCCCAACTAGCATTGACTTGATCATCTTCAAGAATCTTTTTTATACTTCTACCGATTGCAACCTGAGAGATTACATAGTCTATTGTTGATTGAGTGAATTTTATTTTATTAGCCATGATATTTATTTATTTTATCTATTGACAATTAATTTACAAATCTTTATAAATTTACTTGTATGAAGAATATATACAAAAAAACAAGCAAAACAACAACTAAAAACGAAGGGAACACAATGAACATAAATAATAAGTCGTCTTGGATTTGGTCATTACATGATGATAAAAACATATCATTAGTAGTGGCTTCTTTATTAACTGGTTATTTTGAATATAACCATGATTTCAGAAATAAGCCTGAACATATAGACGCCATTCAATCTGTTCATAATGTAAACAAAACACAAGCTAAAAAATCAATTCAAATAGCTAGTGATTATATAAACAAACAAAACAACAACAAAAAAAGGGGAAACAATGCAAACAGAAACAATAATAAAAGAAATAGAAGTAAGAACAAATCAATATCATTTAGATAATGAAATTGAGTTTAAAAAAAACAAGCATAACATTAATGTAATTTTAACTGGTGATAATA
>Ga0307984_1001221_pt1 | contig 10905 bp, 17 predicted proteins | sample EllFjometageno78_FD_203169 | JGI IMG/M metagenome (GOLD analysis project Ga0307984, IMG submission 203169) | Marine microbial communities from Ellis Fjord, Antarctic Ocean - #78 | ecosystem: Environmental > Aquatic > Marine > Unclassified | place: Southern Ocean | collected 2014-10-09 | reverse complement strand
AATTGACTGTTGTTAAATTTCAAAAAGTGTCTGAATACCAAAAAAAAAGCGGAGAATATACTTTGTGGATGAAAGGGCTAGAACCCGGATTTCTTATTATCAACCAAACCGAAAAAACTTTTCAGTTCGAAGTAGGCCCATATATCAAGTGGAAAGGTGAGATATTAGGGACAATGGATGGGTCTATGGTCTCAGGTGGAGATCCTAATTTAATAGACATTCTATGTAAACGAGATTCCGGTCGAAAGGTAAATATTCATTATAACGGGAATACAAAAACTTTTGAACTTGAAATGCCTGATGGCAGTGTTAAATTTATTTGTATTCCTGAGTGACTTCGTCCGCATAGTTAACGACATAGATGCAATTGTTCGTGTTATTAGTTTTCCTGGATGGCAACAATCTAGTTCAGGAGAAAGAGAAGTACAACAAGCTCTTAGAAAATCATTGTTAAAATATAAATTGCATAAAGACCAAATATTGTTTGAAAGGGCTTATGGATATATAAAAGAATATTATTAATAGCCAATGCAAGTTCAAGCACATTGCAATCCTCTTACGTGCGTTTGCAGCAGCGCTAAAAATGAAATGAATAAAATAAAAACGGCATACAACAATGTGTATTGTGCATAGCATCATTCGGGATGTTACGACACCATACACGGACGTTACCCAACACAAAACCAATAAAAAAACTGCATAATGGCTACAATAGTCTTTACTAGGTAAATTCTTTATTCTACTTAGTCATTCCATTTTCTTTAATCACTGGACTGGTGGAGTTGGAGAGTTTGCTGGGGCATTGGATACTTACTCTATTAAACTTACAAGCTAATGTCCTGCCTCCAATTTCATAAGTATTATTGGACATGTTCAACTGTTTTGTTGACCTTGTTAAATATAAAAGGATATAGGGTTGTACCTCAACCTCACAAAAACTTTTCAAAAAGAAAAACCATTTCTATTTTACCCCCTCCCCTATATTTTTTATACAATATCCATATATATAGACAGTTTTATAGACATTCATACCACAGCATCGACTTTTTGTAGACCACTACCGTTAATGGTTCGGTGTTGATTGGTTCAGCATTATAACTACAACTGAAGATTGAACTTCAAAAGGAAAACAACTTTCAAATTAACCAGTACCCTAAGGTTTTTAAAGAGTGATTAAAGCCCTCAATGAGAGTTTCTAAGTAAGGTTATCTGCAAACTGATTGGAGTTATTGCCGGAATGTTTTATAAGAAATAGGGTATTATCCATTAATGTTTTAATTTTCATAAAACACAACATCAAAGTTATCGACATCGTCAAATTTTTCCGGATCGGTAAAGTACTTAAAGTTACCAGCTTGTCCCGGCTTCAATGGGTCACCATCATTTACTTTTGCTCTACAGCTATGAACTACGTCTCCTTTTGAATTTAGAAACTTAATTTTTACTGCTCCTTTCAAATGCGAGGAACTATTATTCCTTATCATACCTGAGACAGCCCAAGCATTTGAGTGTTTCTTTATTATTTTAACATCCTCTACTTTTGTTTTAATTGATTGAGTACTTGGGTTAGCCCCGCCATTGTTGGAGGTATTAGGCACGCAGGATGTCAATAAAGTAACAACAAACCAAAAGGTAAAAAGAGTAATTGTTTTCATATTTTAATTTATAAGGTATATTCTAAATATTCAATGTTTGAAGTTCACCTTCCCAAGAGTTTGTACTCCAGATCTTTAATTTACTGTAGCCATTTAGATTGTTATATTCATAAATAGCTTTTATGTGTTTTTGAGTTTTTCTACCATTTTAATGTCGATTTCTTTTCCCGTTCCTTATATCTTTTCAATATATCAGTATAAAGGCAATTGTCTGTTTTGCAGTTTTTAATTAATGAACTCAAAATAACCTTATTCGAAACTTTGGTTAACTGCTTAAATGCACTTAGGTTTCTTTCTCCTTGATCCTTTAAAGTATATTCATCTCCCATTCCAAGTGGTGCAAACTCTAACCATACTTGGCGTTCAATATAAAAAACCACCTTTTGCTTGTTTTCTTCTGTTGGGTTAAAATCAATAGGGCTAACAAAGGATGGTCCAGCTTTTGGAATATTCAGTTGCCCATAAATCATATGCGTAAGCAGTAATAGACTTGTTATAATTATCATTCTTTTCATAATCATTTTATTAACCCATTAGTTTTTCAATCGTTGTTTCTTCAATCATCTAAAGTGAAGCAATACAATACCATAAAGCGACAAGAACAATAAAACCAATTCTGATTATCTTCTTGGTGCTTTTCATCATTCCACTTTCACCTTCTTGGGGTTTCGTTGGTTCTTGACCCCAATCAATTATGGCCATAAATAAAGCAATCGCAAAAATAGCCGCACTAATTAACCCTATATACACTGCAAATCCTAAGTTCCAAGTAGTACCTTCCATTGGAGTCACCGCATGCACAATCAAGAAACAAACAGCAATTGCAAGTGCAATCAAACCAATTCTGAATGTAATCTTAGTGCTTTTCTTAATCATTAGTTTTTCTTTGAAATATTCGTGCCGTTGGTCATTTCTTATAAATCATAAAATACTTGTTGACAATCCTTGAAATAAATTTTCTTTTCGAATCTCATACCAGCCTTCATAGTCCACACCATAAAAAATTCACCATAAATTTCTTTAACAATCAATTTTCTTTTCGGATAGCAACTAATGCATTCAATAGTACCATGTTCATGGTCAACTCTAAACAGAAAATTGTCATACTCGCCATCTCTATATTCATCAAAATACTCTACTTCATATAGGTATATTTCATTACCTATCTGGAACTTAACGCCATCAAAGAACAATGCACCATCCATAATCTATCCCATTAGTTTTTCAATAGTAATTGATTCAAGCTGAATTTCACCATCCACTTCTTTGGCCAAATATAGAAGTCCTGCATCGTCTTTGTAAATTGCTTTGATATTACAGCCTTCACAAATCACGTTTTCAGAATGGCCCTTCTCAACCTTCAGAGCAATTTCAGCAAGGTCGATCTCGTAATCTGGAAGGAAAGGTGAACACTTACAACAGTACTCACTCATTTTGTATGAGTTTTTTTTGTCTGTCTTGTAGATTCTTTAAAACGTCTTGATAAAACTCAATAATTGAGTTTTGATATTCCTCAATAGAAGGAGTAGTGTTTATGGCTTGAGCAACATTAATTTTTGATTCTGTAATTAAAGTTTCGGCTGTAACTACGGATAGATGTAGACAGCCGAAATTATCAAGTTCAGTTTCTATTCGATGGTTATGCACTAATCTAAGAGCAAAAATATTTACCCTTACCTCATTGGGAATAGCGTTAAAATCCATAATTACATTTATAACTTTTTCTCTTCAAGCAATTCTACCATTCGCTTTAATAAAAAGGTCTGTTTTTCTTGATTTGCTGTTATCTTATTCAGTTTCCAATACCAGCACCAAAACTCCCTCAGTATTAAGAACACACCTAAAACTACCGCTAACCCTATCAAACCCATTGTTAACTCACCCATAATTCACTTTTTTAGTTTTCTCAAATGTAACCTAATGATTCGTGAAATTGACGTTTTAAGGTATGTTGGAGAGAATCATAAGTGGTGGTTCACACCATTTACCACCAAACAAGAATGAAAAATCTATTTCTATCGCCTCATCTTATAGACATATAGATGATCAGTTTTCAAAAATTATATTATAGCCTTAGCATATGGCCTAAAACCACCAACCTATTTACTGCATAAGTGGACACTAATTGCAATGTGTTCTTATCTGTTCATAGGCTTTTGCAATTCCAAATTCACCAGCCTTACTCAAATCCCCACATCCACCTTCCTTATCTCCTAAATAGATTTTTACCATGCCTCTTTGACGATAGACACCTCCTCTCGAAGGGTCGAGTTCAATTGCCTTATTATAATCCTGAAGAGCCCCTTTCAAATCTAATAAAACAGCCCTAGCCATTGCTCTACTAACAAAATAATTGGATGCTGTTGAATCCCGATCAATTGCCCGATTGTAATCAACAAGAGCACCTTCTCTATCTCCCAATTGAAACTTTGAATATCCTCTCCTGAAATAAGTTTGTGCCGATCCAGGAAATAATTCAATCGATTTACTGTAATCCTTGATGGCTCCTAAATAATCACTTGAATCATATTTATTATCTCCATCTATCGAAAGACCCCACCCCTCCACCATATCGGCAGTCCAAACAAATCCATTTTGTCCGTTGGAGTGAAAACCAAAAAACATCATCAAAATAAAAAATATCGCACTTACTTTCATACTATACAGGTTGTTAACGAGTGGTTTTCAGTATAACTTATTATTAGTAGATACAAATCTATATATTTGAAATGCCAATTTAGTACTAGAAATCACTGCGGCCAATATTTAGAATAAGTCTAAATAGGGACAATCAAAATAATCCGGGGGCATATATTTTTGAACAATTCAGTTTTTTTCCATCAAATCTAAATAAATGACGTTTTGAACCTTTTAGATGATTAGTTTTATATTTTACAAACTGTGAAAATGATAGCAATGTTAATATACCGACCCAAATACCGACCCAAAACTAGTTATTTAAAAAAACAAAACCCCTTAACTCGGTGCGAATTAAGGGGTTGTAATTTTCTCTAGTTGTCCCACTAGGTCAACTTAATATCTTTTCATACCTCAACACAATTTTACAAAACTACACCGAGAAACCTAACAATAAAGACACTATTAATCTTCCTAATGTAAAATGAAGTAAAATAAGATAAGAATAAACAAACAATTTACCGACCCAAATACCGACCCAAGTAGTATATTTGTAAAGTCGTTAAATTCTTATTCATGCCTACATCAAAATTTACTCTAAGGGGTGCTAACCCCAACAAGGAAACACCTATAGTTCTATACTTCAGATATGGGAATCAATTACTAAAATTAAGTACTGGTTTTAAAATATTGCCATCTCATTGGAGTGAGAAAAAAGAACAAGTCAAAAACATTCTTACAATAAACAACCATCGACTTCTAAATACGAGCCTTAGGAACATTAAAAATACAGTTGAAAACATCTACACCAAACTCATCGATGAAGGCAGAAAGGGGCAAATCAATAATTCATTACTTAGATCCCGATTCATTGAAGAAACAGCCCCTAAAAAGGATGAAATAGCTGAACCAGAAATTAATTCATCAGTTTCCGATTACTTAGAGAGCTTTCTTATAAAGGCACCAACCATGATAATTAGAAAACAAAACGGAAAAACCGAGCCCTTATCCACCTCATCAATAAAACAATATAAAAACACACTAAATGTTTTTAAGGAATACGAAAAGATGGGAAATATTAAAGTTCAGTTCGTGAATTTAGATTTTAAATTCCATACAGCTTTTCTTGCTCATCTGAAAGGAGAAAAAGGACTGGCAAACACAACTATTGGGTCAAGAATAAAAACCATTAAAACCATAGCTAAATATGCAAAAATGGAGGGTTTAGAAGTCAATGAATCTGTTTTTTCTAAGGATTTTTTTAAGCCTGTTGAAGAAAGTCTAAATACTTACTTGAATGAGGAAGAGATTCAAAGAATATTCAACCTTGACCTAACAGACAAGCCTAGATTAGATAACGTTCGAGATTTATTTATAATAGGACTTTGGACTGGTTTGAGAATCTCAGATTTTACTCGAATTAGAAAAGAAAATCTTATTAATGGTTTCATTGAAATTGATGAGGTTCAAAAAACTGGGGTGCCCGTTATTATTCCAATACATCCACAAGTTGAGCAAGTAATTCAAAAACACAAAGGAAATTTACCACGAACAATATCACATCAAAAATTCAACGACTATTTAAAAGAATTGTGTCGGTTAGTCGGTATTAAAGAGCCAATTAAAGGAACAAAAAAAATCATGACCGACAAAGGAGTTAGAAAAACAACTGGAATTTTTCCAAAATACGAACTCATCAGCAGCCACGTATGTAGAAGGTCTTTTGCCACAAATAATTATGGGAAATTCTCGAATATTGAAATAATGGCGGTAACAGGACACAAAACAGAAGCGGTATTTCTCAACTACATCAAAGTAACACCGAGAGAACACGCTGAAAACATGCGAGCTAAATGGTTGGCAAAGGATATAGAGCACAAAATAAATATTAGCCTTAAAAAAGTCATATAGTATGGATTACATGTCACATTACACATCCATTTTAGAAAGGTTTAGAAAACAATTGTCCGCAATCCGATTAGAAGGTGAAAACATAACAGAACTTGAATTTGCCAAACGGAATCTTGTAAAAATTGAAGTAAAGATTCATGAGCTCAAAGAAAAGGCGAAAATCCCACCTAAACTTCAATTCTTAGATTGGGTTCGAAAAGAAATAAAAAAAGAAGGGAGTAAAATGTCAAAGGAGAATATTGAGTTGGCCGAAGATTACTGTACAAGTGATAGAAATGATCATGAAGGTCTTAACGAAAGGATTAAAATGTATTCTTTTGGTCCAAAAATGATAAGGTCTTGTGAAGAAGAGAAAAGTGTCTTTCTTGATATAATAGCCAAATACCCGGACTCCGAGACGAAAAATGAGACGCCAAAGAACAAATTAAAATCACGAGAAAAAGAGTTCCTTCTATACAAAATAATAAATAACATTACAGATTTTCATCAGTTATCTCAGGTCAAACAATGCGAATTAATCGCTGAAATTGTTGGTGGTTCTCCCAGTACTATTAAGGGTAGGTTTCCCTTTAAAGGAAACCCAACTGAAACAGCCTTGGATAATAAGGATAAACAATACAAAAATAAAACCGATAGGATTTGGCTAGAGATTACTGGTTTATAAGACTGATTGTTTTGTTGACTGTTTTGTTGAGGTAAAAACAGTTATAAATCAGCACAATAAGATTTTGTTTTGTTCAAAATTAATTTATTGAACTATGACAACCGTATTGCAAATTGAAGGTTTAACAGCTAAAGACCTATTCCAAAAATTCGCAGAACTCGAACAAAAAATCGAGGCGAACAAGAAACCTCAACACGAGGCAAATAATCAAGACGAACAACTACTAACTAGAGCGCAAGTTTCCAAAAGGTTATTAGTAACACGCCAAACCTTATCAAATTGGCATAAAAAGGGCGTTTTAACCGCATCGAGGATAGGGACAAGGGTTAGATATAAACTTTCGGACATTGAAAGATTAATAGAAACTCAAAACGCCTAAATTATGATAGTCCTTAAGTTTTATTTAATAATTCCTATCAACAATTGACATAGAAACGTCTAATGACTGACTATTTCAAAGTAGAGATAATTAAGCCTAGTAAGGTTATTAGAGAATTGGATTACTACTCTTCTATCTCTCAAAATACGGGAGAGGTTAAGGGAATCAGGTTTACCGATCCTAAGGGAATGTTTGAAACCACTACCTACAGAGAAACTTATGAATATCAAGGCATTGTCTTTAAAAAGGCCACTTCAAATAAAAGATTCTTAAATAGTGAAGAAAAAAAATCAACTTATTACACAATGGAAGGAAGTCTGCATAAGTTTAATAACGGTGGTAAATATAATTTTGATAGATTCAGTTATTCAGATTTTATATTGGCTATGGATAAGATCTGTTTAAGATTTAGTCTTAATCCCTGGAATTTAAAATTGACTAACCTAGAATTTGGGCTGAACATTAACTTACCTATTACCTCAAAGAACTTTATTTCATTTCTGAAAACTAACAAACAAAAAGAACACTCAATAACTCCATATACTGACGGTGGGATTATGCTAGAATTTCATTTTGACCAATATCGAATTAAATGTTACGATAAGGGCACGCAAAACAAGAAACTGTTCAATACTCCGGAAACTCTATTTAGATACGAAATACACGCTAAAAAGGCCCAGTACTTGGATAAATTAGGGGTTTCAACTCTAGGAGACTTATACAATAAAGAGATTTGGAGAACATTAAATAATACTCTATTAAAAACTTTTGATCAGACCGTGATTTTTAACGGCCATACAAGAGGAAAAACTCCTAAAAAACAAACAATGATCTCGAATATGAATAATCGAGAGTTTTGGAAAAGCTTAAACAAAGATTCATTTAAGAGATTTAAAACTCATTGTAATAATCCAGAATTAAACAATGTTCTCGACCTAAAAAAACAAGTCTATGATATTATGAATTTAGAGTTTGAGGAAGTTATAAATGCAAAAGAAAAACACCCCCGTTTTTACGACTCTATAAAAACACAAATCACCCCCGTTTTTAACCCTAGTATAGAGGGGAAAAATGAGGGTTTAAATTCAAACACTTGTTTAATAACTAAACTTGACATTTCCGACCAGAAAAAAGGAAGTAGGTTTATGTCTGAACAAAAGATCGGTTACAAGTTATCGCATGATTTAAGGAACAAAGAATCAAACCCAAGAAACAACCTAAAGAGAAGAATATTAAAACCAAATAAAGACGGTCAAACTACACTGTTTAATTTATTTGATAATCTTCAATTAAATAGAAGTCAAATGAACCTTATTAGATTAGTTAAATTTGATTAATCAAAACAAAATCAAGATTATTATGGCCGAGTATTGCTCTTTATGTAGTCCATTTGAAGGAAAGTGTGACATCGATTTAATGAAAATTGCACTCAAATTAGAGAGAGGTCACAGTACTAATTTTTTATGTGAAGGCTGTAATGTAAGAGCAATTTACAAAGACGATTCTGGCCTACTCTATTTAGCCAAAGAAGAAGGAAACGAAATAAAGTTAGAGCCAATTCACATCGAAGATCTAATTTCAAAATAATGCCATGAAATTATTCAAAGAAATGCTATTTGTAAATTACAAAAAAAAACAGAAATATGGGCTTACCACAGGGAAGAACTAACAACACAAATGGACGACCAATAGGAAGTAAAAACAAATATAGTGATGAGATACGTTCGCTAATTTTTGATTTAATTTCTAAGAATCTAGAAACAATTAATGAGGATGTAGAAAATTTAGAACCAAAGGAAAGGCTTAAATTCCTTACTTCAATATTACCCTATGCTATTCCAAAACTCCAATTTGTCACTCAGCAAAACAATAATCCCCCTTCAAGAGAAGATTTTGCTGAAATGTTCGACAAAATATTTCCAGAAGAGAACTCTTCACTAATGCCATGAAAAGTTTACCCGAACAACTCGCAGAGGCTCTGTTTTACAAACGTTTATCTTTGAATGAGGTTGAATATTTGTATAAGAGAAATAGTTTAATTTGTTTTGGCCATAATCAGGAAGATCAAAGAGCAATCAAAATATTTAAAAAAGGAGAAATTAAATTCTTACTAATTGATGTGGTCGGAAAAGATATTGATCCCTTATAACAACATTCAAAAGATTATAAGAATAATAAATAGAATTATCTGTATTATTTATATCTTGCACTATAATTAATACTAATTAAAATCACAATTGTTCTTAATTAAGGGCTTATCTAAATTCAAAATAAATTGTTATGGATATGAACTGCTTTAAATTAATGCAAACTAAAATTACATCTATGAAGTATATCGGCTTTACAATTATAGCATTAAGTGTTTTTCTTTTCTCTTGCACTTCAACATTAGAAAAAAAATACAGTAAAGAAAGTACAAATGATGATATGAAAGAGTTGGCCGAAAATATCGACTCTAATGACTTTCAATTAATTCTAGGAACTATGTTAAGATATTCTATGAATGAGAAAAACTTAGAAGGAATGACCTATAAAGAGGTACTTCTTGATGGCAAAGAATATGTAGCAGAGCAAAAGAGAATAGAGGAAGAACAAAAAGCCTTGGCAGAAAAAGCCAAAAAAGAGGAGGAAGAAAGAATTAAAAAATTAAATGACGTAATTGTCGTTACATGTTTCGAGAAGGGCTTCACAAAGGTTAAATATGATTCTTATATCACTTTTAAATTTGCACTAAAGAATAAAAGTGATCAAGGAATAAGAGCGGTGAAAGGAACAATTCTCTTTACTAATCTCTTCGATGATGAAGTGAAGGGAATATCATTTGTATACGACAAGCCAATTGCTACAAATTCTGAAGTTACTTGGGAGGCTCAATCTGAGTACAACCAATTTATTGATTCAGATAAAGATCTGAGGACTAAAGACCTAAAAGACTTAAAGGTGATATGGACTCCTGAAAAAGTAATCTTTGAGGATGGTTCAACCCTAGAATGATAGTTTATCTGTGTTATCTGTTTAAGGCTTGAAGGAATATATAAAAAGAAAAAGTAGGATTCCCCGGATGAAAACAATAACTTTGATTTAAAAAAAATGAGTTTTTCAGGCAATTGTTGGTTCAAATTGAGTATGCTTTTATGTGCTTTTTTCTATTACAATGAAACTATTGCTCAATCAATTACCACTAGTTCATATGTCTATGTTTCAGAGTATGATTCAAAAACCTCCTCATATTTAGTGAAAAAAATTGATAAAGGGCGGGCATATATAGAAATCTCGAAGGATGCTAAAAAGTTTTATCTTACCTCTGAAATGATTTGCATCGAAGGAGAAATCATAGAAATTGAGGATGTTTCCGAGAATGGTGACGAGAGAGTGGGAATGGAGGTTAAACTCACCACAGGGAATCAATGCCATGTATCTGTATCTAGGGCAAATAATTTAATCTCAGTGAGGTTTGCTGGTCAGTTCAGACTCAAGTATATTTTAGATAATTCATTTACTCCATATGAATTAGGCTTTCAGTCATTTTCTCAATTGACTGTTGTTAAATTTCAAAAAGTGTCTGAATACCAAAAAAAAAGCGGAGAATATACTTTGTGGATGAAAGGGCTAGAACCCGGATTTCTTATTATCAACCAAACCGAAAAAACTTTTCAGTT
>Ga0307984_1001215_pt1 | contig 10915 bp, 9 predicted proteins | sample EllFjometageno78_FD_203169 | JGI IMG/M metagenome (GOLD analysis project Ga0307984, IMG submission 203169) | Marine microbial communities from Ellis Fjord, Antarctic Ocean - #78 | ecosystem: Environmental > Aquatic > Marine > Unclassified | place: Southern Ocean | collected 2014-10-09 | reverse complement strand
TGATAGAGGAGAGTAAATCCCCTTTTAAAATTGGCCTAATTACATTTATTTCTTTCCTTATTCTAGGTTTTATACCACTGCTTGTATATGTATTGGATATGATAATAGATGTTAAAGGAGAGTTGCTTGTATGGTCTACCTCGTTGACTTTTTTCTCTTTTGGACTGATAGGTTATTTAAAAGGTGTTGTGACTCATAAAAACAAATTCTATAGTGTGTTGACTACTATTTTAATGGGAGCTTCAGCTGCTTTGGTTGCTTATTATGTTGGTGATTTCTTGGAGAAAATAATTTCAGCTTAAGGATTTAACTTTTCTGAGTTTTATTTTTAATAAAATACATTAGGTGTTTTTCTTAAAAAATATTGTATAGTATGCTTTAAAACAGTGGTTTCGTTTTTTGTTTTTCTTTTGTAAAGTGAAAAACTATAGTTGTATAGACAAATGTTATTGTGATTTTTACGTGTTAATTGTAAAAAGAACGTATATTTGTTGTGTAAACAATAATTGTATAGACAAATGTTAGTTGAACGTCAGTTAGAATCCACAAGTAATTTAGACCCTTTCCGGAAAGCAATACTAAACTTAATGTATACGGGAAATTGGGTAAACGAAAAATCTGTAGAGTTTTTTAAGCAATATGATTTAACGTCTCAACAATTTAATATACTTAGAATTTTAAGAGGTCAGAAAGGAGCGGCAATAAACCTGCAAGATGTTCAAGAAAGAATGATCTCTAAGATGAGCAATACAACGAGATTGATTGAAAAATTAAGACTTAAAAATTTTGTTACTAGAGTACAATGTGAAGAGAATAGAAGAAAAATAGAAATTAGAATAACGGACCAAGGAATGAATTTGTTGTCTGAAATAGATAAAACTATTTCAATACATGAAACAAAGACAACGAAAGGTTTAACGGAAGATGAAGTAATCGTATTAAACAAATTATTAAATAAATTAAGAACAACAAATAAATAATGAATAACATGAAAACAACAATGATTAAATCAGCAGCAGTAGTATTAGTAGCATTTGTAACAATGTCTTTTACAACAATTAAGAAAGAAGTAAAGCCCATAAAAACTGAAGAAAGTAATATCAATTGGGTTGGTAAAAAAGTAACAGGACAGCATTCAGGTACTATTGGTATCAAAGAAGGTGGTTTAGAATTTAAAAAAGATAAATTAGTAGGAGGTAGTATCGTTGTAGATATGAGTTCTATTGAAGTAACTGATTTAGAAGGAGACTATAAGAACAAATTGGAAGGACATTTAAAAGCGGATGATTTTTTTGGAACAGATAACTTCAAGACGGCTACCTTAGTTTTTACAAAAGTAGAAGCGAAGGACGGAAAGTATCAAGTAACGGGAGATTTTACAATCAAAGGAATTACGGAATCTATTCAGTTTGACTTAAATATCGAAGGAAATAAAGCAACTTCTTCATTGAAAATAAACAGAACAAAATTTGGAATCAAATACGGTTCATCAAGTTTTTTTGACGGTTTAAAAGACAAAGCAATTTATGACGATTTTGAATTAGAAGTAACGTTGGTATTCTAATACATTAAAAACAATTAAAAAGCCGCTCGTTTGGAGCGGCTTTTTTTATGCTTTTATTTTTGAAAAGTATTTTTTATCTGCATAAAAAGTTCCAAAAGGAATAAATGAGGCAACGATAACAATGGCAAAAACTTTAAGGCTCCATCTAACTTTAAACGTATAATAAATTGCAAAAAGAACATAGGCGATAAATAAAACACCATGCGCCATTCCAACGATTTCTACCATAAGAGGTTTGTCGAAAATATATTTCAAAGGCATTGCAAGTCCAAATAATAATAATAGAGAAACTCCTTCAGCAATACTTGTAATTCTAAAAAATTTAATAAGAGACATCGTGTTTTTTTACGCAAAGATACAAACTATAGTTATTTCCTCTCTGTTTTTTAACTAAAAACGAAGCTTTTTTGATCTTTATAGAATCATAATTAACAGGCTATAAACTATTATTTACTTAATGGTTTCCGTATATTTGCCGCCTATATTTAAGAACTTTATTTCATAAGAATGAAAATATCATACAATTGGCTAAAACAATTTTTAAAAATTGATTGGGAAGCTACAAAAACAGGAGAATTACTTACAGATTTAGGGTTGGAAGTTGAAGGAATAGAACTTGTTGAATCTCTTAAAGGAAGTTTAGTGGGTATTGTTGTAGGAGAAGTACTTACCTGTGAAAAACATCCAAATGCAGATAAACTTAGTTTAACTACAGTAAATATTGGAGAAGCAGAAGCGATACAAATTGTATGTGGAGCATCAAATGTAGCCGTCGGTCAAAAAGTGCCCGTTGCAACAGTAGGAACTGTTTTGTATGATGAGAAGGGAGAGTCTTTCAAGATTAAAAAAGGAAAGATTAGAGGAGAAGTAAGCTTCGGTATGATTTGCGCTGAGGATGAATTAGGTCTTGGAAAAGGTCATGATGGAATTCTTGTAATGGATGAAGCTTTAATTCCTGGGACCTCAGTTGCTGAAGTTTTTAAAATTGAAACGGATGAAGTTTTTGAAATTGGATTGACTCCTAATAGAGCAGATGCAATGAGTCATTATGGTACTGCTCGTGATTTACGTGCTGGACTGATACAGCAAGGTGTAAAACTTGAATTAATTTCTCCATCGGTAAGTAATTTTCATGTAGTCGAAAGAAAACTAAAATTCGATGTTGAAGTTGAAAATAAAGAGTTGGCTCCTAGGTATTGTGGCGTTACAATTACAGATGTAAAAGTAGCAGCATCTCCTGAGTGGATTCAAAATAAATTAAAAGCTTTAGGATTGACTCCAATCAACAATATTGTTGATATTACAAATTATGTTTTACATGAATTAGGGCAGCCATTGCATGCTTTTGATGCAGCAAAAATAAAGGGAAAGAAAATTTTAGTAAAAACACTTGCTGAAGGAACAAAATTTACAACTTTAGATGGCGTAGAAAGAACATTAAGTGCAGAAGATTTAATGATTTGTGATGTGAAATCAAATCCATTATGTATTGCAGGTGTATTTGGAGGGCTAGAATCTGGCGTTTCAGATAGTACAACTTCTATCTTTTTAGAGAGTGCTTACTTTAATCCTGTTTCAGTTCGTAAGTCTGCAAAAAGACACGCATTGAACACAGATGCTTCTTTTCGTTTTGAAAGAGGAATTGATCCAAATTTTTCAAAATATGCATTGAAAAGAGCAGCGTTGTTGATCTCTGAAATTTCAGGAGGTGCAATTGCTTCTGATATCATTGATGTATATCCAACAAAGATTGAAGATTTCGAATTGGTATTGTCATATGAAAATGTAGATCGTTTGATTGGTGAGAAATTATCAAGTGAGACAATCAAAAATATTTTGGCTTCTTTAGAAATTAAAATAAGTAGTGAAACTGAAGGAGGTTTAGGGCTTACGGTTCCTGCGTATAGAGTAGATGTTCAACGAGAAGCAGATATTATAGAAGAGATATTAAGAGTCTATGGATATAACAATATTCAATTTTCACATAAGCTAAATACATCAATTTCTTTTTCAGATTTTAATGGAATTAAAGTTGAAAATATTGTTGGTAACCAATTGAATTCTTTAGGGTTTCATGAAATTATGTCGAATTCATTGACAAAAGCTTCTTATATAGAACATTCTGAGAACTTAAATAAAGACAATAATGTAGCTATGTTAAACCCATTGAGTACTGATTTGGCAGTAATGCGTCAATCCTTATTATTTAGTGGACTAGAATCAGTGTCATATAATATCAACAGAAAAAACAATTCACTACAGTTTTTTGAATTTGGAAAAACATACCATAAATTTGAAGACAAATATGAAGAGTTTAAGCATTTGGCATTGTTTGTTTCAGGAAACAGAACAAGTGATACTTGGACAGGTGTAAACAAAAGGTCTGATTTCTTTTATATAAAAGGAGTCGTACAGTCATTATTACAACGCTTAGGTGCAAATACATTGAAGATAAGTCCAACTAAAAATGATGTTTTTTCTGAAGGAATTACGTTGAGTCTTGGTAAAATTATACTGGCTGATGTTGGAATCGTACAAACATCTATTTTAAAATCTTTTGGTATCAAACAAGAAGTTGTTTATGTTGATTTTAATTGGGATAATGTTTTAAAAATTTCTAGTAACAAAGGAATTAAAGTAAAATCATTGGCCAAGTTTCCAGCGGTAAAAAGAGATTTGTCGTTGCTGGTTGATAGTACCATTACTTTTAGTGAAATTTATAATTTGGCATTTCAATCAGAAAGAAAATTATTGAAAGAAGTAGATTTGTTTGATGTGTACGAAGGAAGTAAGTTGCCAGCAAATAAAAAATCGTATGCGGTTAGTTTCTTGATTCAAGACGAACAAAAAACGTTGAATGATAAACAAATAGATAAGATCATGCAAAAATTACAAGCTACTTTTGAAAAAAACTTAGAAGCTAGTTTACGATAAGTTTTAAAAAGTCACCAAGATTGTCGGAAGCTACTTTTTAGAATAAAGGATTTGTAAAGATTCAATGAAATTTAATTTCATTGAATCTTTTTTTTGTGAATTAATAAAGGATAAATTCAAAAGAACAAGTACTGAGCTTTCAATTCTAAAAATTGTCGCTGTGAGACTTATTTCGTAAATTTGCACTGTTCTTAAACAACTAAGAATTCTTCAAAAGAATCTATACAATGTATAAATCGATCATACGACCAATTCTTTTTCAATTTGACCCAGAAAAAGTGCATTATTTTACTTTTTCACTGATCAAAAATATATCTAAAATACCAGGAGTTTCTGCTTTGATTCGTTCATTATTTCAAGTAAACGATCCAAAATTGGAAAGAGAGTTGTTTGGATTGAAATTTAAAAATCCAGTAGGTTTAGCCGCGGGTTTCGATAAGAATGCAGTGTTGTTTAATGAATTGGCTGACTTCGGTTTTGGTTTTATAGAGATAGGAACCGTAACTCCGAAAGGGCAAGTTGGAAATCCTAAAAAGAGATTGTTTCGTTTGAAAGATGATCAAGGGATTATAAACCGTATGGGGTTTAATAATGACGGAGTTGCAGCGGCTATCGAAAACTTAAAAAAGAACAAAGGTAAAATTATCATAGGAGGAAATATTGGTAAAAATACAGACATTCCAACAGAACAATACACACAAGATTACTGTGATGTGTTTAAAGAATTACATCCCTATGTAGATTATTTCGTTTTAAATGTAAGTTGTCCTAATGTTGGAAGTCATGCTAAATTACAAGACAAAGATTATTTGTTAGAATTGATTTCATCTGTTCAAAAATTAAACAACAAAGAAACGGTTCAAAAACCAATACTGCTAAAAATAGCTCCAGATTTAAATAACCAACAATTGGATGAAATTATTGAACTCGTAGCAGAAACAAAAATAGACGGAGTTATTGCATCTAATACATCTACAAATAGAGAAGGATTAAAAGCTTCTGATATTCAGTTAGAAAACATAGGAAACGGTGGTTTAAGCGGAAAGCCAGTAGCGGACAGAAGTACTAAAGTGATTCAATATTTAGCAGATACTTCTAATAAAGCTTTTCCAATTATTGGAGTGGGTGGAATTCATACTGCCGAAGATGCTTTGGATAAGATAAAAGCGGGAGCAGACTTGGTGCAGATTTATACTGGATTTATTTATGAAGGACCTAGTTTGATTAAAAAAATAAACAACGCTTTATTAAAGTAATAATATAGATTTTCCTTTGAAAAAAAGAACTATTAATATGTTGTATTTAATTTTTCTTTTTTATCTTGGAATTAAAATAATTCAGATATGATAGCACAGATTCAAGATTTATTAAACGATCAAATAAAATACGAAGCCTCGGCTTCAATGCAATATTTAGCAATGGCTTCTTGGGCAGATAATACAGGATTTAGCGGAGTCGCAGATTTCTTTTATGCACAGTCTGAAGAGGAAAAAGCACATATGTCAAAGTTAGTCAAATTTGTAAATGAAAGAGGAGGGAAGGTAACTATCCCTGCTTTAGAAAAGCCGTTGGATGAATTTGAAAGTTTGAATTCTCTTTTTGTATTTTTCTTAAAAAGTGAAATGTTTGTAACAGAACAAATTAACAAAGTGATTTATGAATGTTTACAGCACAAAGATTATAATGTCCATAACTTTATGCAGTGGTATGTTACTGAGCAATTGGAAGAAGAATCTACAGCGCGTACGCTCTTAGATAAATTAACAATTATCGGAGACGACAAGACAGGGCACTACTTATTTGATAGAGATATCAATACCATTACAGCACCGAAAGAATAATTTTTGGTTTAAAATAGAGGCTACTCATAAAATGTTTTTTATCTTTGTTCTTATTTATTCTAAATAAGAACAAAGTATATGGGGCCAATATTTATATCTCCCTGCGTAATTAGTGGGGATTGTTCAACTTCTTGTGGTAAAAAGAAGAAGAACAAGTGTTGTAAAAAATTTAAAAAGAGTGGCAAAACGAATTGTAAGCGTTGTCCAAAAATTTAGCATCTTGCTGTTTTTTTTGTTTGTTTTAAGAATAGGGAGTGAAATATAAAACTTCGAATTATATTTGTTCTTGTGCCTACAAATAATAAAATAAACTTTTGAGTAACCCTAAAAAAAATAGTGTTAAGATTATCGAATGTCCTCGCGATGCTATGCAAGGGGTTAAGGAATTTATTCCCACGCAAAAAAAAGCAAATTATATAAACGAATTGTTAGGAGTTGGATTTGATACCATAGACTTTGGGAGTTTTGTATCTCCTAAAGCAATTCCACAAATGAGAGATACGGCTGAAGTTCTATCTTTATTAGATCTATCAGAAACTAAAAGCAACTTATTATCCATCGTTGCCAATACAAGAGGAGCAGAGCAAGCTTCTTCATTTGAAGAAATAAAGTATCTAGGTTTTCCTTTTTCTATTTCTGAAAACTTTCAGATGCGGAATACGCATAAAACAATTGAAGAATCTATAAAAGTATTAGACGAAATTTTAGAAATAGCAGATAAGTCGAATAAAGAAGTTGTAACTTATCTTTCTATGGGATTTGGAAACCCGTATGGTGATCCTTGGAATGTAGACATCGTTGCTAAGTGGACAGAACGATTGTCAAAAATGGGCGTAAAAATTCTTTCACTTTCTGATACGATTGGAAGTGCTACTCCTGAAAATATTGACTATTTATTTTCAAATTTAATTCCTGCATATTCTAAAATAGAGTTTGGTGCACATTTACATACAACTTATGATTCTTGGTATGATAAAATAAATGCTGCTTATATGGCTGGTTGTCTTCGTTTTGATGGCGCTATTAGAGGATATGGAGGTTGTCCAATGGCAAAAGATGAGTTGGTAGGAAACATGCCTACAGAAAAATTACTTTCTTATTTTACAAGCCAAAAAGCAAATACATTTACAAAGCCTATGAGTTTTGAAAGTGCTTATAATGCATCCATAAAAGTTTTTACCTAAATTTAATAAAATATTTAATCTTTATTTATTCTAAATAAGCTTTGTTAATTAACATTCTTATGTATCTTTGCAGCAGAAAAAAATATTTATATTAAATCTAAATAAAAATAAAATGAAATTAAACTTAGTAAATTTAGGAGTACTTGCTGCAAGTATGTTAATTTTCGCATCTTGTAATAACGATGATGACGATATAGATGTCCCTGAAATCCCTGAAATTGTAGTACCAGATACTTTTTCTTTTTCAGTAGATGGCAGTTCAACAGTAAGCTTCGGTGGACAAACCGATCGTTTGACAATGGCTACTGAAATCTTTAGTGAATTAGATGCTACACAATCAACTGTAACAAAAGAAGATTTAAGAGCAATGTTCAATGACGGAAAAGGTTTTTCTACAGCTGCTTTAAATGATTCTGGTAAAAAATTAGGTAATAAGGTTGGTGCTTATCAAACTGCTGAAGTAAAAGCGAATGTTATTTTATTTTTTGATGATATATTAGTCGACTTTGCTGACAATGTTGCTCCTGTATTAGGAAATGATGCTGCAGCTGGTGTAGCTGGAATGTCTGGAGGAAACCGTCAATTAAATGCCAAAGGAGTTGAATTAGATCAAGCGTTTGCAAAAGGTTTGATCGGAGCTTTGTGTGTAGATCAAATCGCAAATGGATATTTAAGTGATGCTAAGATTGGTGACGCTGTAGACAATGAAACACGTGACCCAAGCGAAGATTCTAATGCAACAGCAATGGAACACCACTGGGATGAAGGATATGGATATGTGTATGGATTAGAGAGCAATGCAGATGTAAGTGATATCTTGTTGAAAAAATACTTAGATAAAGACGGTGCTGATAGTGGATACGAAGGATACTCTGCAGATGTAACAGACGCTTTTATTTACGGAAGAGCTGCTATTGTAGCTAAAAACTCTGAGGTTAGAGATGCACAAGCTGCAATCATTAGCGAAAAAATTTCTGAAGTTGTGATCAACAAAGCAGTTTACTACTTGAATTCTGCTGCTGGAAAAGACGATTTGTCTGCTGATTATTTCCACGCTTTGTCTGAAGGATATGGATTTATCTTTAGCTTACAGTTCACGTACGATGCGGCTGGAGCACCATATTTCACAAATGCTGAAGTAACTGGAATGTTAGATGAATTGTTAGAAGGAGACGGCTTCTGGGATAGAACAGATGCTGAGTTAGAAGCTATGGCAACTACAATTGCTGCCAAATTATAATAAAGTATTTTTACTTAATTTTTAATTTAAAACTCAGTGTTCACCTTTGTGTATCACTGAGTTTTGTTATTTTTACACTATGATTCGAACTTATTTTTATTTAATTTTAATATCACTGTTTTTTACCGCTTGTGTAGACGATAGTGGATCTGGATCTGTAACTGATACTTACAATAGAACAGAAGTTTTGGAGAACTTAACTGACAACATTATACTACCATCATACAACGCTTTCTATAGTGCTTTGGAGGATTTTGATACTGCTACTAATACGTATGTAAACGATCCAACACAAGTGAATTTAGATGTTGTAAAAGCAGAATGGTTGATTTCTTACAAATTATGGCAACACGTTGAAATGTTCGACCTTGGTAAAGCGGCAGAAATTAGCTATAACCAACGTATGAATGCTTACAAATCAAATACTACTCAAATAGAGATAAATATAGAGCATGGTATGATTGATTTTTCTGCGGCGAACGAACCTTCTTATTTGAGTCAAGGTTTTCCTGCCATAGACTATGTATTATACGGTTTAGCGGATGGACTTTTAGAAGGGGTATCTGAGAAATACCGTCTCTATTTAGGAGCTTTGGTTGATGAATTGCTTTCAAATACAAACCTATGTATTACTGATTGGAATACGAATAGAGACGCTTTTGTTAGCGATGCCACAAATACAGCAACCTCTAGTTTTAACATATTAGCCAATGATTTTGTATACTATTACGAAAAAGGATTGCGTGCTAATAAAGTAGGAATTCCTGCTGGTTACTTTGGGAGTAAAACATTTCCTGAATTTGTGGAAGCGTATTACAAGCAAGATGTTTCTAAAGTTTTACTTTTGGAATCAATTTCTGCAGCTGAAAATTTCTTTTTAGGAAAAAAATATGGAACCGATCAAACAGGAGAAAGTTTTAAAACCTATTTAGAACACTTGGATAGCGATACTGAGTTACCAAAAGAAATATCAGATGAATTTGAATTGATAAGACTACAAATCGCAAAATTAGAAAACAATTTTGTCACACAAATAGAAACAAACAATATAGAATATTTACGTGCTTTTGATGCAATTCAAAAAAACGTTCCTAACTTTAAAGTTTCTATGTTAGCAGCATTTAAAGTCAGTACTGATTACGCAGACGCTGATGGCGATTGATTTTTAAAATAATTTAAAAAGATTCTCAATATAAAGTTGAGAATCTTTTTTTTAAGTTTTTTTTTGATTCTTTATGTAGAATCTTACCTTTTTTTCCTATGACTTTTTTACGATTTCTATACCTTTCCATATTACTTTTATCACTCTCACAAGCTTTGAATGCTCAAAATCGTGTGAAAGGATTTATAAAAGATTCCAGTACTAACTTACCAGTTCAAGAAGTAGAAATATTCACGAAATTTTCTAAACTATTGACTAAAACTAACAAAGAAGGATATTTTGAGTTTTCGACAAGTGCCAAAGAATTACGGATTTTCATTTTCTCTCACAACTATAAAATTTTAGAAAAAACAGTTGTTGCTGCCTCAAAAAAATCTCTAAATATTCAAATCACTCCTATTATCGAGGAATTGTCTGAAGTAGCCGTTCAGGCTAGAAAAGCCAGGGTCTTTGAAATGGCACGTCTAAAAGATGTGGAAGGAACTGCAATTTATGCCGGTAAAAAAACAGAAGTAGTATTGGTAGAACAGTCTATGGCCAATTTGGCTTCTAACAATGCGCGTCAAATTTTTGGTCAAGTAGCAGGCCTCAATATCTATCAAAATGACGACGCGGGTCTGCAATTGAATATTGGGGGTAGGGGACTAGATCCGAACAGAACTGCCAATTTCAATACTCGTCAAAACGGCTACGATATCAGTGCAGATGTACTTGGGTATCCTGAGAGTTATTATGCACCTGCTTCAGAGGGCTTGCAAGAAATACAAATTATTCGAGGTGCTGCCTCTTTGCAATATGGTACCCAATTTGGAGGATTGATTAATTTTATCATGAAAAAACCAAACTCTTCAAAAAAAGCAGAGATTATTTTAAGAAATACGTTTGGGAGTAATGGCTTATATACGAATTTTACTAGTATTGGCGGAACCAACAAGAAATTTAGTTATTATACTTTTTTTAACCTTAAAACAGGGAATGGTTTTCGTCCCA
>Ga0307984_1001213_pt1 | contig 10917 bp, 15 predicted proteins | sample EllFjometageno78_FD_203169 | JGI IMG/M metagenome (GOLD analysis project Ga0307984, IMG submission 203169) | Marine microbial communities from Ellis Fjord, Antarctic Ocean - #78 | ecosystem: Environmental > Aquatic > Marine > Unclassified | place: Southern Ocean | collected 2014-10-09 | reverse complement strand
AAAATGTTTGAGGAACTCTAAGGCCCTCTTCATGGACAATTTCAAACTTAACATTACTTAAGTACATAAGCTGCTCTTCAACAGTTTCTTCAAACCTGTTACGGTTGTGCTTCTTAACACCAAATGAAACTTCAGTGTAGTTCAACTCAGTAGTCTCCTCATAGTGAACCTTAGTTCCGTCTGAAAATGTAATGAATGGGTGAAACGCAGGTACATTAAACTTAGTAGTGTACGGGTAGCAGTTTAACTTAAACTTCTTTCCGTTGTGCACGGTAGTAATGCTGTAGAAATCCACGCCTGTGGACAGGGCTACCTTAGCACCTAGTCCAAATGCGCCGAAGTTCTCAGAAGTATTACGCTTAGTTGAGTACCCTAACTCTAGGATACCTTCTAATCGTCTACCTCCAATTCCTACACCATGGTCTTTAACAGTAAACGTATCACAGAAACCTATTCCTTCATTTCTCTTATACGTTATTTGAACATCATTCTGCAACCGGTCTAGCGAGTGCACATTATAGTAGCTAGGATCAAAGTTAGAGTCAGTATATGCCTCTCCGTTCCTTTCTATGTAGTAATCCTCAATGGTCTTATGACCTTGCAGTATTTCTATTGCCATCTCCTTCTCTCGTTGCGAGTCACAAGCGTTTGTCACTAGCTCTCGTACAGATGAGGGTATGGGGGTAGAATACTGTGTGGACTGTAAGATGTCAAACACCATCTTCTCAGCTCCTTTGTTTATTTTCTTAGCGACCCCACCTGTGTTTGTGGTGACATCGCTATCTATAGTTTTTATGCTCATTTTTTAAAATAAAAAAAACCCTAGCAAATGCTAAGGTTTGTGGTTAATAGGTAAATCTCTGGGATGCTAGAACCCGTAGTTCTTGCATTCTTCTCGCATAAGCTTCATTACACTTTCCAAGCGTTCCTTGGATGTGTCTTTTCCTGTTAGCCAGTTGTCATATAAAATGACAAATGTTTGGATAAGAAACTTTGCGTCTTTTTCTTCATGCTTGCTCATAAAATTTTTTCTTAATTATTTCTACAGTCTCTAACACTTGCTTTTGATTCCGTGGTAAGAACAGCATAGGAGTATCCTCGCCTAGTTCTTGTAAATGCTTTTTGAATAGCTTCCATTTGACTGGGAACACATCATTAGCAAATCCTTTTACTTCAATAACCCATTCATTATTAGGGTCCACAAAATCAGGGGTATACGTAATATCTCTAACCTTAGTTATATTCTCTACGTACTCCTTTTTAGAATTACTCTCTATGGATTCTGATTCAAATCTGAACCCTTCCATTAGAACGTATTTTCTTTTCTCGTACAGGGCAGCTATACCCGCTTCCTCAAGTTTTATATACGCAAAAAGTTCAAGCTTAGACCTAAACTTTATTCCTTTATAAACCTTTGCGGTGGCGTTTCTAACCTTTTTATTGACTGATCTCTTCGACTTTAGGCGCATAGTGCTTGCTATTTGTGACAGTATTGTAGAATTCCTCATCTAGATCTTTAATTTGTTCTAGTAAGTCACTTTCTTTTTGCCTAGCAGCTTGCTTAGTGCCTAAATCAAAAGGAGTCTTAGTCCCTAAATTGCTATATATAGTAGCGCACTGTTGTAAAACATGATCAATTTTACTTCTCACTTCTTGTGTCATAGTTGTTGCTCTATAAGGTGCTTTGCATCTTGCATGGACTTACATTGAGTAATATAGTCTGATATATCCTTAACTCCTAATTCTGAGGGGATACATATGTTCCCAAGCCCAAATTTAGTGCAGATTTTCTCAGCCATTGTCTGGCCAGGGTTATCTACATTAGTAAAGTCATTATCATAAAATACTACTACAGTATTGAACCTTTTTTGGAGCGCTTCGATGAACTCTTTTTCTGGCATTTGCATTTCTGACTGCAGTGCAACTGCGTTGAAACCCAATTCGAACAGGCACATAACATCTTTGAGAGAAGACGTAAGAACCACGCGATCGCCTTGCGCGGGAAGCTGAGCCCAGCCTTGAACATTGCCACTACGCGTATTACTAATCCATTTAACTTTGTCATGAGGAGAATATATTTTGTATCTGCCATTTAGTTGATAAGCATAACTGAGTGGACAATCAAATATATGATAGTTGATCCAGTAATGATCAATTGGGCAGACATCAAATTTAAGCAAAGTTTTCTTACTTATCCTAAAATCTGACCAAAAATTTCTATCTTTCTCTTTCCACTGCCTAGCTCTTATCTTTATCTTAACTGCTGGTTTTATATCAGGCTGTACATTGGAGTGTGTCCCCATAATGCCCATACTATATATTCCATCAGTTTTAAACGTAGATAATCCTAGCCCAAAGTCATTGTCTATCAAGTGTAACGCCTCTTTAAATGTACATCCATATTTAGTACGTATGTAAGAGAAGCAATCAAAACTATGCTCAGGGTATCCAAAGTCTTTATACCACAACCGGCCATTATCTAGGGCCTTTATACTCGCAGAGGGAGTCTTATCCTCACGGAGTTCACTACAAAACTTTCTTTCTGCACTCTTAAACGTCGAGCAGTAATACTTAAAGATGTCAAACTCAGTTATCTTCTTAAGTATCTCTTCACTATGTAAGTGTGCATCACTAGTTCGGTGCTTAATCATAATAATAAAAGGAAGGGGGAGGATTTTATTGGTATTGTTGACACATTTACCTCCCCACAACCTCTATTATTTAGTCCCAGTCAGTACTCTCCTCTAAAGAAAGTACAGGTGCTGGATCTGGTTGAACTGTATTTACCTCTGGTGTATGTGGTCCCCACTGAAGGTTACCTGCAAATTCTGCTTTAAACGAATTGAATCCGTCGTTTAGCTTCTTAGCAAATAAGTCATCACGTACAGGAGTTATACGACCAAAGAATTTAGTATAGACAGCCTGGTAGGTCTTTCCAGTATCTGCTTCTCTTACTCCAACAAGTACACGCACTTCGTTAGCATCTAAGAGTGTTAGGAGAGCTTTAATCTCTGTTACATCTCCCTTAGCAATCTTAGCGATTGTTTCGAAACGCACTTCTTCGCCGTTAGCTACATTCGCCCAAGCTTGAGTAAACGCAATAAGGGTATCTTCCCCCTTTAAGCATTTACGTGTGCCCTCTTCTTTCCACCATGACATGTTAGGGTTATCAACAGGACTTACATCACTGTATGATGACTGTCCTACGTTGTTAATCCAAAGCGGCTTATCACCTGCTGAGGCTTTCTCTGTAGTGTTCATTAAGATTTCCATACTTGTAGTAAGGTCATCATTTTTAATCCAAAACACGATCTTTTTAAAATCTTCGCCTGAGAAACTAATATCATAGTTAGGCTCTGTTTTGTACTTAACTCCAATTTCATGGAGTTCTTTTAAATCTGGGTTAACTGCTACTACTTTGAAATTAGAAATTCCTGAGTAATAAGTTATACCTCCACCCATTACGGTGACGTCTGAACTGTTGCTTTTAATAGCCATAGCTTAATTTATATCTAAAGTTTTATATTCTTCACCATCAAAGGATTCTCCTTTGTGGTCTAATCCTTCTTCTACCCTCGTCTGTTGATCGAAGGTAGCTTCTACCTGCGTATTATCTACGCCGTAGAGCATATCTGCAGTCTCCTCTAAAGTAGGAGTTTCCATAGGTATGCTAGTTTGAGCAGTATCTGCTACTTCAGTGTCATCTAGAAATTGGAAAGAGAGTCTTCGTGCTTTCTTTACTTTCTTGCCTTTCAGCACGGGGTGTTTGAACATCTCTGCTACCTCCCATTTTTCTAAGTTATACTTTAGACGGATACCGTCTCTGTCAATACCGTTGTCTAGATCCTCTGTGATCATTGACGTAGTAATAGTTTGTGGCGTAGTTGACGCCTGGGGTTGTGTATTAAGCTCACCAGCTGTTCGTGCTTCTATCATCTTGATATATTTAAGCGGTTTAAAAATTAATCTATAAAAATTTCACTCCAGTCTAACACCATTTCCTTCCCTTTCAGGTGATCACAGCGAGAGCCAGCGTTTATATTATCGTTTGAGTTGAAGGAGATACAAGTCTCTTCACCATCTCTGTATACGTACCCAATAGCGTCTGAGTTTGAGCATGTTATCTCAGTTATCTTACCTGTCAAGGCAAGGTCCTTAGCCGCTACTTCTTTTCCTTTCTTGTCTACCATCTTATCTTTAAGATGTCCTACAAGTATAATATGGTCTGCCAGTTTATTAAGGTTAGCTATCCATTTCATAAATGCTTTACGCAGGTAATAGTATCCGCCACCCATAGGCAACGAAAGAATTGACATGTTAGGGTTCTTCTTATCGAAGTCCTTACCCATAGGTGTTGCCATGTATAGTTTCTTAGCATCTTCTTCACACCATTCCTCTAGTTTAGAGATAGTGTCAATAGCTACATACTTATACGGCTTACCTGCTTTAATGATCTCCTTACCTACTGCTGTAAGCTCGGTGAGGTTATTTACCTTAACCTTCAGTGCATCTAACATGTCAGAGCCATCTTCCAGGTCTATAATCAGACAGTTGTCTAACGTAGCCAAAGCAGTGGTCTTCCCTATCTTAGGTGCACCGTAAATTATCATGTTCTTGGGCGACTTACGGCTCGCCGGTACCTTTTCTGTTGGTAGTTCCATTATATATTGGTTTTATTTACGCTCTGTGATATTGAATGTGCTCATGTCTGCTTCGTACGCAATCATGCCTAACATTCCATCTCTATTCTTTTCAATGTGTACTGCCATTAACCCTACAGGGTCTTCATCACAGTACATATCAGTAATTCCGTACAAATCATTGGGACGATTAAGTATCATCACAACATGTGCGTCTTGGCCTATAGAGTCTCCACCGAACAGATCAGTGAGCAAGGGCTGGTATTGATTACGTGCTCTGTGCTCTTGTTCTATGTTTCTGTTCAATTGACTTAGTAGTATGTTTACTACATTGAACTGAGACTGCAGTAACATGCACCCCTTAGATATTGTATTCAACTTCTTCAGCTCTGAGTCCTCACTACCACGTATAAGCCTTGAGTGGTCATATACATTAATAATAATACTCTCAGGGCTATCTTCTACAATCTTCTCATTTGCATTAATAATGTAGTCCATTGTTCTGGGCACGTTATTAAAGTAAATAGGATAATGCTCATAGTTCCTTACCTTCATTGCGTAGTTACTGAAGTCCGCATCAGACAAAGAAATATCTACAGACAGGAGTTCTGCTAGCTGCTTACTCACATCCTTCGATGCAGATCTCATTACTTGTTGATACCCAGGCATCTCAAATGTCCAGTACAATACAATCACATCTTTGTGTGCGTTGGTATCTAAGACATCAAACACAAGCTGATTACTAAAGGCTGACTTACCTACACCAGGTCTCCCTGCTATAACATACATCTTACCTTGTTGTAACCCTCCAAGTAAATTTCTATTCAAACGTTTCCACGATGTAGGGAGCACCTGTCTTCTCCCTTCCTTTGCTTCGCGGACTATGGCTATAGACTGCCGTACTGACGTGTCTATCTTTTGAAACCCTAATCCTTTGAAGACGTTAGAGTTTTCTGGTGATTCTTCTTTCTTCTGAGTCTGTTCCATCTATATCGGTGTATTTCTCCCAAGTATGGTTATTAATCCATACTTCGAGGCTTTGTAAAAATCCTAAATTATCTCTCTCCACCTTCAGTTGGTTATCAAGTAGCCCCATAATTCTCTTGTGAACATGTGGCTTATTGAGTACTATCTTCCGGTATCTAGTCATCGCTTTACGGTTAGCATTTGATGCTGCATCTGCTGCTCGTAAAATCCGTATTCCCCTACCTGAATCCACCTTTCTGGGAAAGGCAGAGACAAGCTCAGCAAACATTTGCTCAAAGTCACTAGAGAAAAGATCAATAAATTCTTGTCGAACTACATGATCTTCTACACTAGCACCTTGCTTTACGAATCCTTTCTCCTGGAGTTTATCCCAGTCAGCTTTCAGCTGCAACTTCTCTAAGGTTTTAAAGCCTTTTTTATAGATAGCGTACAAAGTGAGATACTCATCTGCACTCAGTTCGTTATCTATAAGAAGTTGTATGTCTATCGTAATCTCCATGGTTATCTAATCCTGAATAGTTTAAAAGTTTTTATCCTGGTGTACTCGTAGTATTGGTCCTCCTTAATTTCCGAGCTTGACCACTTAAAGACAATGAATACTGCCACTTCCGAGGCAGTGAATCGTATAAAAGGGTTCGTAAAAAGTAAATAGGAAAGGACTATAAAGATAGTAAATATTGTCATGATAATGTATTAATGTTAATAACTATTTGACCCACGTAATATTACGGAGATCTTTAACTGCTTCTTTTAGCCAATTTTCTTCTTGGCTATTTTGTACATATAGGATGTAAACTTGACCGGTCTTTCCTACTTGAAATCGTAGGAGTCTTCCGAGTCTTTGAATCATAGAGAGTGACTTGCTTGTCAACCCACATATAACTCCAACACTCGCATTAGGCACGTTAAATCCCTGGTTCAAAGCCTTAGTTGAACAGAGTACATCTGCATCGCCGTCGTTAAACCGCTGCAATGCATTCTTCTTCTGCTTAGTTGTCTTATCACTATGATAAGCAACAGCTCTGTCATCGATAGCTGCACATAGCTCGTCAGTAAATGCATTACTGCCACCAAATACAAGTATCTGGGTATCTAAATGCTCAGCTATTATACTTTGCAACTTAAATACTTTGGCAGATGCATGATCTATGATCTTCTTTCTCTTGCGTATGCAGGCAAAGAATTGAAACGCTGTAGCTTTATCTTCAGGAGTAGAATTACTATCTGCTAGAATAGCTTTAGCTGTGTCAAACGCACCGTATCCTAATCTCTTTTTATGGTATCCAAAAGAGTTGTTTATATTCTGATACTCAGCTCTCTCTTCTACGCTAAGATCTAGCGGGATACATAGTATCTTGTAAGGAGCTACTAACTCCAGGTCCACACACTCATCTAAGCTCAAGCTGTATACTGTGGGTGCTAGCGTAGCTAGTATCGCACGATATGTAGGCTCTTCAGGTAATGTAGCTGTCATACATAGTATCCTACCATAGGTATTATTGATGAAGAACTTTCTATGCTTAGGGCTTAGCCCCAAGTGAACCTCATCACATATAACTATGTCGTAGTACTCCCCCTTCAACTTGTAAGCTGATTGGTAGCACATTACCTCTATCTTATCTAATAGGTCTCCGTGTCCCCACTTTGTGAATTCTTCTTTGAATTGGTCTTGAAGCTGTACAGTAGGTACAAGAACAAGTGCTTTATCAAAAGGCTTATCACTAGTATTAAGAGTGTGGGCAACAGCAAGAACACCCACACGAGACTTCCCAAACCCAGTGCCACAGATAACACTGCCTCTATACTTCGCCGCCTTCCACGCGTCCAGGGCTTTCTTTTGGTGCTCATCTTTTACTAAATGAGGAGTTACAGACATTTCCACATATTCACTGTGCGGTTAGTATCTGCATCGTAGTAATCACGTGCATAGCCAACTAGATTTTTAGTTCGTAGCTCTGCTATTCTTCCCGTAACTCTATTAATAGTCCAGTTAAGTTCGTCAGCTATCATTCTATTTGTTAGATGTCCATTCTTATGTAGGCACTGCAGTACTTCCCATTGACGTAATGAGATGACTCCGTCTTGGAGCTGCTTGTAAGACTCTATTGATTTATCGTTTACCATGTATTCTAATTATTTAATTTTTAATTCTTAATTCCCTTGCTACTCTTACGGCTGCTATCTCATCACCTTGTGTGATGGTGCGACCATAGAATTTAGCTAAATATCTAAGCTGAGCCATGCATATAGGTATGTACCCAAGAGTGGAGGTTTCTCCATACTCTATAAGTTTACCTGCTCTTTTCTCTTTTAAAGCAACTTTCATATACCCTAAAAAATTAAAATCTCTTAATGTGCATAACATGTTTTCTATTTTTAAATGTAAAAGGGGAGCCACCACAGCTCCCCCTACCTGAACCATAATTAAATGGTTATACTAGGTCTTTCCTAGCGCGTTAACGATCGTCAGCTGGGTTATATCTTCCCCCACCTTCACGTTCGTATTCTAATAAGAACTGTTCAAAGTCCTCTAAATCTTTGCCTATTATTTTTAATCCTTTAATGGTAATTTCATCACCTTCTGGAGGATCATCGTAGGAGCCTGGGGCTCCTGGTTCGTATTCATACTCTACCGCAATCTCTATGAACCCGTGCTCAAACTCTAACTCTAAATTATATCGTTTCATCATCAAAGTGTTCTTTAAGTGTATTCATTTTAAACTCTAAATTTTTACCTTGCCCCTCTAATGAGTCTAACAACGTTTTAGTTTTATCCTGGAGATTTCTAAATTGAGTCTGTAGATTTTCCTCATCTCTCACACTTTTACGAATGAGGTAGGCACCACTCACGGCAGAGTACATGCGTCTGTATTCAGGCTCATTCATATGGTTGATATGCATCTTATCATAGTGAACCACTGATGAGTGGTCTTTATTGACAACTGCACCTGTTTGATAACAGGTAAGCTTTAAGACTTTTCTGAGTACATTGACTAGTATCTTACGCGCATCCACTATATGTCTGTAACGTTTAGTAGACAATATCTGTTCTTTTGGAACCCCTGTAATATCACACACCATTTCAAATACAGAGTCTACATCTGTTTGAGTGCGTTCATTTAGGTCATCGATTTCAATATGTTTATTTACTTTCATTCTATTAGGATTATATATTAAAAAAGGAGCCCACTAAGTCAGCTAATCAACTAAGCAAGGTCTTCACCATTTATTTGATTTTACTTGTGGACTCCCTTCCGGTATCACAATAATTTAAACACAGACCGTTACGTTATATTTAATTATGTTTTACCTGCCAGCACGATGCTGACAGTCGTTTATACTTGGCCCATTGAGTTTGATGAGAAGTTTGGAAACCCTGTTTTAGGGTTCTTTATATCCATATACTCCTCACACTCATCACACTGGACGTCGTGTCGTACTTTACCTGCAATTACTTTGGTAACTACTTTGTTCACTGATCTCTCTGCTTTGCACGCAGGGCATATAAAATCTATCATATTAATATTATAAATATTAACAACAAAACAACTACTACAGCAACGAGTAGCTGTTTAAGTGCTACTTTCTCTACTTCTCTATTCATCATCTCCGGATGTAAATTCACAATGCTCCAGGCAATCTGGGCATATTCCCATTTCGGGTAAATCTGTGTATGCTCCGCAGCAGTCACTTGTTAGTTCGTCTTCCATGTTATTAAATTTAAAATGTGGGTATCCTGTATTTCAGGAGTACCATTGCAAACATTTACCTAAATTTAGGATTTTAGGCATTTGTTTGAACTATAAGGCATTCCCTTATCGTTATGCTATTAGGTGAGTTCATTCACTTATAACGTGAACTCATCTGTTCTGTTTATTATATCTAATTGCATATGATTCTTAGAGGTTTGCCACTTTTATATCTAATTGCATATACTTGTGCGCCCGTTTTTAATGCTGTGCGCTCATTATCTTTTAGTGAATCGTATCAAATCGTATCAGATTACGTATCATTTCTCCCAAGTTTTAGAGATGTTAGTATCTGCCTTCAATAGGCCATTAGTTACAATCTTAAGCGCTGCCTTCTCCATTAGTTCAGTTATTATTGTCTTCCACTCCTCAGCATACTCTTCTTTACAGACAGTATCGATTTGATCGTGGACAGTCATAACTATCTTAACAGGTACCTTGTGCTCATTGATATAATCTCTTATATATATGAGAGCAAGTTTAGTCATGTCAGCAGATGCACCTTGAATAGGTGTATTCTTTGACGCTCTTTCAATTGAGCCTAACTCATTCCTAGCTGATATACTGTCCCATATCTTAGGGTACCAATCAGGAAACCAACGCTTTCTCCTGTATGGAGGGAACGTCTTTATATATCCAAACTTCTTACCAAAGCTTCCAAGCTTATCTAAGAATGCACCGATAGCAGGAAATGCTATGAAATACTCTTCAATTAAACTCTTAGCCTCCTTAAGACTGATGCTCAGTGTGTCAGCTAACTTTTGAGGTCCCATACCATAGGCAAGGCCGAAGTTAACTGTCTTCACATTTGTTCTGAGCTTCTTATGCTGAGGACAATTGCACTTACCTTTAGCTACGAGGTAGTTACAATCATCTTCAGCTGCTTCTAACCATTGTTGTCCGTACACGAGCTCTGCACATACTGAGTGCAAGTCTTGTCCGTCCTCCAACGCTTTTAGCCACACTGGGTCTTTACTTCCAAATGCTATTACATTCAGCTCTTGCGAGCTGTAGTCTGAAGATACAAACACGTATCCTTCAGGTGCTATAAAGCAATTACGAAACGTATTGTTACCTGGTATCTGTTGCATATTAGGTTGTCTACTTGCAACTCTGCCTGTATCAAGGATTTGATTGAAGTTAGTGTGCACCTTACCATCTGCAGCTAAGAACTTAAAGAACTCCTCACCATAGCTGGTTGAAAGCTTCATCTTCTCCTTATAGGTGACATACTTATTTATAATAGGATTCTTCTTCCTATACTTATACATCTCCTTACTGTTCACGTTCTCAAGCTTGGGTACCAATATTTGAAACAGTTCAAGCACCTGCTTAGGGCTTGACCATTTAATATCTACCTTCCTAAGCTCTTCTTGAGGTGTGAACATATCAGTCTGAATAAACTTGGATACAAATGCATCCAACTTAGGACTATCTATAATCAATTCATCTAACTCAAGACCTGTGCTTACAGCGTCCTCTTTACTACTCTTGGCTATAACTAACCAATCCTCTTTATTCACGCCTATTCCATTGTACTC
>Ga0307984_1001212_pt1 | contig 10921 bp, 6 predicted proteins | sample EllFjometageno78_FD_203169 | JGI IMG/M metagenome (GOLD analysis project Ga0307984, IMG submission 203169) | Marine microbial communities from Ellis Fjord, Antarctic Ocean - #78 | ecosystem: Environmental > Aquatic > Marine > Unclassified | place: Southern Ocean | collected 2014-10-09 | reverse complement strand
TTAGCCATACTGTTATCTCCGTCTATTTAGTAAGAACTACGCCCTGCCTTCGGGTGGGTAGTATTTCTCTCTTCCGTATACTCCGACCGCATGTTCTCATGTAGCTCAGAGTGAGCACGAATCCTAGCCTGCTCTCCAGTAGGAGAACCACCCATCCGTGATTCATAATCGTTAATTACGCTGTTTATTTTCCTTTCGCGCTGTCTACTTGCGAATCTCCCTAAACTCATATCTATTCTCCTTAAGTTCTTAAGAACTATTTTCTATGTAACTTACCTAACCCAAACACTGCACCTGTTATCAGATACAGGATACCTACATACCATTCAGGCATAGCAGTAAGGTTAGCTATGTATGCGTTAGCCTTCTCTGGGCTTAACCACATAACCGCAATCGGACTGAACCAAACAACAACTAAGAACTCATCAGTCCAAGACCTACTCATTGCGGATACCCGCGCTTGAACATCAGCCTTCACTGCCTTCCCTTTCTCTCCAAACAAACCTATCACTTGTCCTAAGAGACTCATACCTGCTGTTACTAACATGCTACTTACTCCTTTGGTTTAGCTCTAGCTCACGAATCTGGTCGTCATGCTTGTTCAAACGTATGTTAATTCCCATGCGTTCATTGTTGAGCCGTTCATTGTGTGCTTCAAACTCTATGCGCGTGACTACAGTCTCATTAGTCTCAGCGAGACGAGCTGTTACTTGCTCTGCTATCTGACTGAGCCGTGCAACCCTCTCATTAAAGTCCCATAGCGTAATGAGAACCCATGCAAGAAGGGGTATACCTGCCATACTCAAGGCAACCTTGATGTATTCCATAGTTGTCATACGGTTTTCAATTACTTCATTGACAATTTTAGCTACATCTGTAGCTGACATAGGTTGTTCCTTAGTTGGCATTGTTCATATCCTTATTATTGTGTTCCTAGGAACTGTTAGTTTGTACCATTCCAGTACGCGAGCTCTGCTTGTCTACGATTGAGCAGACCTTGTACAAAGTTACCCCCAGCGTTAACTAGACCATCCTCTTTGCTGAACAACTGATGGGCTGCTTCGTCAAGCTGGTTATTCTTGAGTGCTTCAAACGCTTTTGGTGCTTGCGTCTTCAGATTCCCCACATTAAAAGCAAGGGATGTAAGGGCTAGCTTCTGTCCATCCGTTAGTTGTCCCCATCGAGTGCCTGCAAATTGATGTGCACTTTTCCGTGCCACCCGTAAGTCTTTACGATGCCATTCCTCTACCTGCTTCTGTTTATCAGCATCACTTAGCTTGTTGTACGCCGCAATCTCTTTAGTCCTTATCACATTCTTCTTTGTCAGCTTATTGTAGTACCCAAAGGCATGACCATACCCAACGGTAGGAATACCTTTACCAGTACTATCCTTTGCGGCATCATCATACACTTTCAGAAGAGGTACGCTCTTCCTTAACTCCCAACTGCTAATAAATTTAGCTGTAGGTGAGAGTGGGGCTGATGCCTGTGCTTCCTCATCTGGTAGAGCAAGTCCTGCTGCAAGCAGTAGTACAGAAGCTATGTGCACTCCGTGCTTTATGGTATCAAACCCTGCCTCTTCTACACTGTCTCTGCCTGTAAGCATAACGTGTTTCTCTGGATTCATAACTAGGATACTGGGTAAGCCCTTGCCTTCATACTGATTGATGTACACAATATGGTCATACCCCTCTGCGGTTACTGCCTTTGCAATGGCACTGGCAGCACTCGCGTGTCGCTCTGCTGCCTCTACCCCCGCTGTTGCACCGCTATGCTCTGCATCGAGAATGTCTTGTAGCATCTCGCTATACTTCTTGAAGGGCTCTAAGTCCCGCAACTGTCCAGCAATATCAGACGGTCGGAAACTCTGTAAGTCTACTAGCAATAGTGGAGTCTGTAGGTTTACATGCACTTGACTTTCGACTGTGGTTATACGTTCCTTGTGAATAGTCTCCACGAGTTTTGCTAGAGCTGGGTATATAGAGTCACCATCGAATGCTACCCCTTCTAAGTCAATGAGGTAGGCTTCTATATCCGTAGCTAAGTCCTCTGTAGTTGTCCAACTTACCCTGTTACCCTCTTTCGTGAACGCTAGGTTTTCCTCTAGCCCTGCCTTTAGCCCATCAATAACTTCCATAAGATAGTCGGTGTCCACCTCTGACAGAATTGCGTCTGCGCTTTTAGTAATATTGGTACGTGCCAGATTGATAAGGGCAGGGTCTTCTCTAAACGAAAGACTCACATCACCTATTGCAAAGTTGGTATACTCTAAAGGGTAGTCCCCTTGAATAAAATCCTTGTCCTTGGGGTCTCTAACGTAGTTGCTATCTACTCTTGTAAAACTCATGGGGCGTGTACTTTTCACCCCGCCAATGAGTGACTCCGTATAAAGCGAGTTCTCAGTAAACTTAATAACCTTCTTCCATAGACGGGTATCACCCTCTAAGTCATCGTTCACTACTTTGTTATGCGCAGCTACCTCTTGGAGTTGCCGCTGAATAAGCTCGACTTTTTCCTTGTCTACCTCACCACTCGCCTTCCATTGATTGATGACCCCTTTAACACCACCACCATAGGGTAAGAGTATGCCCTCTTCCGCAAATTGCTTAGCAAAATCATCTGCACCAAATGTGCTTGCGAATGAGTTAAACTCACCCCCGAAGATATGTTTTGCTATAGCCCTTGAGCCTTCTGGGGTACGTGCCTTGTCAGTATTGTCATGTACATACCTCAGTAGCGGGTCATCCAAATCCCAATTGTCTCTTGGGGTCTTAGGTAGGGAGGATAGTGCGGGCGCACTAAAAGACGTTTCACCATCTAGGGTCTTCATAACTGAGGGAAAGGAGTCTAGCTGGCTGACCGCAATCTGTCTACCAGACTTATCATGCAGACGTACTACTGCCGGAGTAGAGGCTTGCGCACCTCGACCACCCATCTCTGTCAACGCCTTTAGTGTGTCACCCCCAAACAGAATGTTCCTAGGAACTAATACTCCTCCATCTATCATTGCATCAATTACTACGGGCTCAGGTAAGTCGCCATTGTCAAACGCTTGCTGGAATTGACGCATGTCTACAGGTAGCGCATCGTCCATACCACCAAGCTGCCGTGACACTGCCAAGAGACTCTCATTTTTTATGCTTATTATGGTAGAGCTGCTACTTGGTGAAGCTATATCTCGTAATATTTGTCCCTGCGCTTTAGAATTAAACCTTTCAAGCCCGTGTAATGTAGGTTGTGCTAACTCTTGTAGCTCAGGGATAATCTGAGACGGAGGTACAGTGTTACTAGGGTCTACATCTGTTATACGGGATGGAGGCATACCACCTGTGCCAGCGAACTGGTCAAACGTGTCTTGCTCACTGAGTGCGGCGACCTGCTTAACCTCCGGTAGCTCTGGTTGTGGCTTAGGTGGAGCAACCACTATATCATCCACAGGTTTTGCTACAGTCGCAGCATCATCTGCAACCTTTGCAGCTACCTTGCCCGCTTGTTTAAGTGCACTGAGTATTGCCATGCGCTACTTTCCTTGTAGTCTCATCGAGTCGTGGAGTATCTTCCCTGAACTAAAGTCGGATATTTTGCCGTAAGTTGTGTTCGCAATCACCCACGCTCTTGTCATAGCACTTAAAATGGGGCTATATTTTCTGTTGAAGCCTGCTATGGCAGTCGTAAGATTCTCCAAACCTTTCTCCCCTAAATGGCTAGTGTCATAATCCTCTCTTAACGCGATACGGGTCTCACCAGTGCGGTCATCAAGCACATGCTCAATCTGTCCCTGTATGTCCTCATAGTAGTCAGTATTGTACTTGCCCATAGCATTAAGCGTCTCTCCCAGCCCACCACGACCTGTAATCTCTGGGAAAAGTGGAGGTGCTCCGTCTCTACCGACACCCGGTATTGACTCGAATGACGACTTATACAGGCCATCAAGTTTCGCTGTGATATTTTCAAACTCACCTTCTAGGTATGGCATTGTAGTCTCTCTGCCAGATGCCCTATCCTCCGGTGATTTGTTCTCCACCATCTTTTGGTAGTTCGGACTTCCCAGTACCTCAATACATTGCTGATTGAAACTCTCGCTTAGTGGTGCTCTACCCGTGTCAATCCTAGCTAACTGCTCCTCTGCACATGCAAACGGAAGGTTGCGTAGTAGCTGCTCTGCCGTGCCCCTATCCTTGTCCTTAAATTCTTTCGCTATCTTATCTGAGGCATCATCTGGGTCAGCACCACTGTCGCCAGCAGGGGGTTGGCTGTTGACGTACTGTTGTTCTGCCCCCTCCATTATAGCAAGAAAACCAAGCTGTAAGTCTCCCTCGCTATTCGTAGGGTTATTCGTAGCCAACTTTCTATATATACCAGTTGGAGCGTTACCTAGTTTGGTTGGGTCGGGGGTATAAGCACCTTGCACACCGGAAGGTGTTGCAGCTAGCGCAGCAACCATGCTCAACAGCCCTTTATTAATTAATTTCTCTGAGTTGGCTCTGGATTCTCCAGTAAGGTTAATAAGTTGCGGGTACTTTTCAAGAAATATCGCGCCATGTAAGGCTTGGTTAGCATTAGCGTCTCCGGCGGCTGTCAGCATACTCACTGCCCCCTGTACCGAATTCAAATTCTCGACAAAGCTAGCTATACCCGTGGTAGTGGCAAACTGCGCTGCCTCGTCTGCCATAGCAATTGTGGGAGCATAATATTCCGATAGCTCTGCCCTTGTCAGTTTTCCTTCTGGGTCGTATACTGAGGCTGCACTGAACAGTAGGTCATCTACTACGTAGTTGATGTCATCCCGTATCTCTGCTAGGTTTACCTTGCCGTCCTTAAACAAGCGGGCAAGCCCGTCCTTGTTTGTCACACCATACTTTGTGAACATAGATTCGTCAAGGCGGGCGCGCATGAACCGATTGTTAGCTCTCACTATTGCAGGGTTCATTTGTACCTCTCGTAGCCCCTGCTTCACACTCTCAGTTGTCTGAACAGTATTCATTGCCCTCAGCTCTGCTGATTTCCGAGCAAGGGAAACGATTTGTTTGTCATGTATTACTTGTGTTCCCCTGCTGTAAAACTCTGGACTCATTGGGTCAAGTAGTAGTAGAGTGGGGTCTTCTTCTACTGCTTGGTTATAAAATTGCTCGTGCTGCTGCTGTGCGGCGGCAAACTGGGCATCAGCTAACTGTGCTTGTGCCATACCTCGTTGGTAAGTTGCCCCAAACTTTATAGTATTTCCTGCGGCTAAGATTCTACCTTGTAGATGAGGGTTTTGACTGACCAACCTCGACATTTCTGCATCGAACCCAAGTTCACGGCGCGCAGCATAGCCACCAGAAGTCTTCGTGCCACTCATTATCCGCCTTAAAGGAGTCATCAGCGCATCGAATTCACTATCCTCTGTCTCACCTAAGCCCATGTCTCCGAGGATGTCTTCAGTCTGCCCACTTAGAGCTACCTCATTAAGTTTACCCTTAATGGTGCGCATCTGGAGGTCTTTGACTGTGTTAACTGCTGTGTCAATTACAGGCTGTGCGATACGTGCTAAGTTAGGACTGGGCAAATTACGTCCTTGTGTCACATTTGTTTGTGTTGGTGATACTGGAGGTTTATTAAAATCAGTCATTATTTTCTCTGTCCTTTAGTTTTTGCGTTCCCACAGATTCTAGTCCTTTAACATTCTCACGTATGCTGCGCAGTGCTATTTCGGTCTGTTCGTCTGAGAGCCCTAAGTTTAGTATGTGTTGCTCATCTACCTCATGTAAGGGCAAGCCTCCCGTAGCTTTCTTTGTGAGCATCTCCGCTATATTTGTTTTAGGAGCTTTCAAGTCTAGCGCCCAGAACTTATCGTGAACGTAGTCAACTTCCTCTGGTTCTAAGCTACTTAAGCAAATACTTAGTGCCTCATTCTTAGCGTTCCAATCAGGCTTAGTATCCTCGCCTGTAAAATACAGGTTAGTAAATCCAACAAGCTGTTCATAGCAGTTCTTTGCTACCTTATCAAGGTAATCCTGTGTCCCAGCGACCTGCGTGTATAGCTCGTAGCTTTTTGACAGCTCTTCTGCACTCATTCCGAACCATGCTTTTGCCAGTATTGTGGACATTTTTGCCTTGTACCCTGTTCTATTGCCTGAAGCATTAGTGAGTTCTCCAAGGTCATGCCACGTTTTGGCTAGCAAAAGGTCATCAAGACCACCTGCTACTGAACTAGCTAGTGCAACAAATATCTTCCCAATTTTTTCCTCGGCGGGCATGTCAGGGACACGGAGGATTCTCTGTGCATCAGCAGCATGTTCAAATATTGACGTAACTACGTTACCTGAAGGTATCTGCGCTAGGCTTTCTAGTGGGGACAAGCGCGCAGCAGCATCAAAGAACTTCTGAAAGAATCTGTCTGTTCCCGACATAGGTGCGAGTACACTTTTTACGTCCAGCTTGACGTTCTCATCGTACCCAGCAGCAGCAAGAGCAAGCTCAAAGGACTTCTCTATCGCTAACTCCGCTATAGCCGTCTCCAACCATGTCCTTACTTTTTCTGGTAGCTTACCTTCAGGGTCAATACCCTCTGCCACCTTCTGAAGACCCCAAGATACCAATGCACCTCCACCTGTAGCACTAGCTCCCCATATCAGGGTTTGCCCCGCTAAGATTAAGGTCGCTGCTTCTCGCCTCTTCCATGCTCCACCAGACCCGCGTGATAAGTCATACGCGCCAGAGCCCTTACCAAGGGTGGCTTGAGCAGTAACAAGAGTCATCTTATGAGCATGTGACATGAACTGAGCAATACCTGAGACAGCACCTCGCTGGTACTCAAAAGAGTTGGCACGGTGCATACTACCAGCTAGGCTGCTAGCACTCACATCAACATTGTGCCACCCTGCTTTGGTAATGTCGAGAAGATTCGTAATGCTATTCTCTTGTTTGTATAGGTGGAGTGCCATCATATATGAGGCAACTACGTTCCACTGTTCACCAAGGTCAAAGCCATGAGCAAGCAGCCATTCCCGAACCGGAGCTGCTGTTACCGTCCGTCCTGCTGTTTGTGCTACGTCACCTGCTGTTGACTGTGGTGTACGGACTCCTTGCTGTGGGATGTCACCATGGAAGGAGTGTATATTTACCGTCTGGATAGCACCTGATTGGTCAATCTCATGGAGTAACTTGGTATATTCTTGAGGAGTAAGCTTCATGGTAGCAGCACTTTCGGCAGCTAGCTCCTTACCCATTTTCTTACCGCCCATAAGCTCTACTGCTTGGCGTTTAGTTCCTAGCAGTATACTCCAGTTATCCTTTTCCCATTGTACTGCGTACTTAGGAGCAAGACCGAGCAACATAGTGTGCTGGGATGCCTGCATAGCCAATTGGCGTATAGGCTTTGCTGTCATAAACTTAAAGAATGTTAGGCTCTTTAATGACTCAAGAGGACTAACCTTATGGATGTTGCGATATAGGTACTGAGAAGGTCGTAATGCTGCTGGAATGCCGCTGGTTGCCCAATGAAGGAACTCAGCCGATTCAATAGCGAGTTTTTTAAACTTCTTCCCACCCTCATTAATAGACCCATCCATTAGCATAATGTGATTCCATAATGGTAAGGCATGTTGGGCGAGAAGCTGGTCTTCTGGAGTCCCGTCACTCGCGTTGATAAGTTCTTGTAGTCTCCCTCTAATCGTGGAGCTTTTTGTGGTACTTATATCACCATCAATCAAATGCCCAAACGATTCCTGCCACGAATGTATCATACCCTTTGTTAGGTCAGCCATAGCAACGTCATTAGCAACTATCCGTGCTGATGTGTGCAGCATATTGACAGGGTCAACCGTATCAGCATAACCCCCACGAGTACTTGGTAGCCGTGTATCTTGCCGATTGTCGAAAAAGAGCCTACCCTCAAGCTGCATACGCTCTTTATCCATACCAATCGTATCTTTAGAAGATAGTCGAGAATCAGGGGTCATGGTGTATGTGCTATCTGGGTTCTTTGCCCGTCCTTTAGTGATGAATGCTTCACCCTCTCGTGCTGTAGGGGCAACTGCAACCATCTGAGTCTCATCACGCATCTTTCCGTTTACTAGGACACGCTTAGTTTCTTGAATATAGATTGTATCCTCATTCATACGTGGATAGTAGTCAAGAATCTCTTTTAAGGGCTTCTCACTGAGCTCCCCTAGTGTCCATTGCCCGTGCTGCGGAGTGCTAAGTATATACGTGTGACGCGAACCACTCTTACTCATAACGGTCAGAGGTACTTCGAGTACTACACCACCCTGTTCTTCAAGAGTTTTTAGCCCCTTGTAGTCAAACACTACTGGAGTCATTGTTTCTGGGTCAAGTACCGTGTATGTAGCTCTGGGGCTCTTGTAATCATACAAGTCCTGCGGGCGTAGCTTCTTGCCATGATACTCCACGACACCATTAGGTGTATCCCGCCGGAGTGTTAAATATCCTTGGGACTGGAAGTCACGGTAGAGCCGATTATTATTTATGTCGTACAAGGCTTGGTTAAATTTCCGTACAAGGTAGATACCTCTAAACTGCTCAGGGGTAGTATCAGGAAAAGCCTCTAGGATTTCATCCTTCTTGGCATGACGACCCTGCGCAAGAGCATACTCTCCCATCCAATCATAGATAATTCCTACCTGTCTACGTACTGGGCGACTGAGCTTGAAGATTGGTGCAACAATCTTATCCAGATTTCCTACAATACTTTGCTCAAGCATGTGTGCCCTGACATATTTGCCGTATACATCATGCGTAAACCTTGCATCGGGTGGCAGGACATAGCCTCCAGCCCTGCCCAGCCATACGCCAGTCACCTGTGGCTCGTCACCAAAGAGCATACGGTCTGTTGGGCTCATATTATGGGTTTGCTTTAACTGGATATAAAAGTCTCCCTTCGGGGGGACACCTATACCTGCTCTCCAATTATCCATAGCGCCCAGCATATCACCACCTTCTATCATAACCTCTGTGGTGACTAGCCCATCGGAGCTCATGATGCGTACGTTAGAGCCGTCATTGCTGTGGCGAAGGGCTTCTGCAACCGCAGTATCTAAGCTAGAGTATCCGTGGTCTTTGTCCATACCTAATACGGTATAGAAGTCAATCTGTGTACCATCTTTGTTAGGCATATCTATGGTTGACATAGAGGGTCGAATAGTTGCCTTGTGTAGTTTTGCCTGCTCTGCGCGGTGTAGTTCAATAGCATTCTGAACGTCCTGCGGGCGCTCATGGTAGGGGATTCTTTGTGCTGCCTCCTGACCACTAGTCCTGCGGTATTCGAGTATGCGTAGGCGAGCAGCATCCTGAATAATCTCTGATTGGATGTCATCATTCACTTCCTTGCCAAACATTGAGAAAGGTTTTGGTAGTTGGGAAGCTGCTATCTCTTGGGCTGTTACGCCACTTGGGTTACGAGGATTTGCCCCAGAGCCGTTAGTATGTGGTAGTAATATAGGTGGTGTGTCTTCGGGCAAAACTATATCAGCCGTGCCTCGTGAGCCTGCTGCCTCGTTGACAGTGTTTATTGTCTCTTCTCTTGCCTGCGCTTTGTTTATACCCTTAGCGGTGACCATAGTAGAATTAGAAAGATGCGTGTAAGACGCTCTTCCTAGTGACCTGAACATCCTACCTAACTTGAATGCAATACCCCCTACAATAGTAGCATCAAGGACGGCAAAACCATCCTCTAGTATGTCATCAAAGTTGTCAGTAGGGTCTCCAGTCTCAAGGAACTGTCCCCCTACACGAGAAGCCATGCCTCGTAATGTTGCATCAGTCATCTTAGCATCATTCTTAACAAGAAAGTCGAGGAATCTCTGAAGAGCTGCTGGTCGTTCCTCAAGAGGCTGTGCTGCTATCCAGTCAGCAGTCGCTCCACGAGCACTGCCCGTGAGCATATTGCGCAGCCATGCACCTTTTCCACCAACTACCTTCTCACCAGTGAAGTCGCGCCCTTCGTAGAGCAGCTTATCAATAAAACCAGAAGGTGCAGTGTCAGAGAATTTCTGTCCGGTAACAGCCTCATACGCTTGGAACTGGATTAGGTTATCAGATAGGTTGACTCCGGGGAAAGCTTCATACGCCACTCCTGTGAGGGTCTCTACGAAAAGCCCGTTATCCAGACCCTCCGCGTAACTCTCAAGCATCTCACTCATCGTGGTCTGGACTTTATCTTGTCGCTCCCTCATGGAGAGTCCCATTCGTGCAGCCGCTATGTCAAGCTGGTTCTGTTGCTCTCCGTCTTTCGCATTAATTTTCGCATCATCTAACAATGCTTTGTCAAGTAGGTGCTGCATAGGGTCGGCTAGTATCTTATCTTTAGCCTCCGTAGCACCAGCAACAGCTTCCTGTATGGCTACATCCTTTAAGGCATCAAGGTCATGTGGGGCAGCGGCACTTGATTGAGCATCAAGTTTCGCAATATTCTCCACGGCAGACTCCCCAAACGCTGTGTTAGAGGATTCAACTACCACCCCTAATCGACTAGACAGAGTGGCATCCACATCTGCATTCGCTCCTGTCCGCCGAAACTCATCAGCAAGGTTCTTCCTCGCATCAGGCTGACCAGAAACGATTGACCATCCAAACGCTCTGTCATCAGCAGCACGGAATGAGGGGCGCACCTGCTCCTCAGCATTAGGCTCAGGACTGAGTCGCTGAGGTGTTTCTATTGGTAGTCTTGGATTAGCCATTTGTTATACACTGCCCTCTATACAAGCCCGATACTAATACGGAATTTTTACACTATTGAGATTTTGTGTTGTTAGGTTAGCCCCTGCTTGCTGCGTGAACGCAACTTGCTGGGTGTTGATTGAGGCACTCTGTGCACTAGTTGCCATTTTTGTAGCACCACCCGCGAAGCTACCAAAACTAGAGATTGCACTGCCAACTGAGGTAACTACACCACCTAAAGCAGCAAACGTATTGCCACGCT
>Ga0307984_1001208_pt1 | contig 10927 bp, 9 predicted proteins | sample EllFjometageno78_FD_203169 | JGI IMG/M metagenome (GOLD analysis project Ga0307984, IMG submission 203169) | Marine microbial communities from Ellis Fjord, Antarctic Ocean - #78 | ecosystem: Environmental > Aquatic > Marine > Unclassified | place: Southern Ocean | collected 2014-10-09 | reverse complement strand
TCGACAAGATCTAGTTCATTCCTTTCGGAAGCAAAACCAAGGAGTGCCTTGGCGTATCTGGATGCTACGCGTTTACTAGCCATTTTATTAGTTCAGTGTAGACTCTTCGATGATCTTATCTACGAGTGCTTTTTGTTTGCCTGATTCTGTGAGCTCTTCGCGAAGAAGGCGTTCAGCAATATCAATAGACAACTTTGCAACCTCTGCTTTAAGTTCAGCAATGGCCGCTTTTCGTTCAATTTGGATTGCCTCGCGAGCCAACTCAACCTCTTTAGAGGCTTCCTCTTTGGCTTTTGCCCTCGCATCCGAGACGACCTTGTTGGCCATTTCTCTAGATTCTTTAAGCATTGCGTCTCGGGTGCTTCTTGCCTCTTGTAACAGGCGGTCGTTGTCCGAGTTTAGGTTGGCCATTTCCTCGCGCGCTTTGTCAGCAGAGCGAAGCGCTTCTTGTATGCTTTCTTCACGATCTTGTAAAGCCTTCAGGATTGGTCCCCATGCTAGTTTTCTTAAAATAAAGAGCGCCAACAAAAAAGACAAGGTTGCCCAAAAGACTGTACCGAAAGCGGGTGTTAACAACGTTCCCATGGGACTAGCCTAAGACTACAAGTAGACAAATAATGATTCCGAAAAGAGCAACACCCTCAACGAGGGCCGCTGCAAGAATCATGTTGGCACGAAGGTCGTCTGAAGACTCTGGCTGACGAGCCATTGACTCCAGCGCTGCTTTACCAATTAATCCTACGCCGATTCCGGCTCCAATAGCAGCAACTCCTGCTCCAAGTGCCGCGAGTCCGTGGCCAGTAGTAATTTCAAAAAGAATGCTCAACAATTCCATGGTGGGTTGTTTTTTAAATAATTATTATAATCAATGGTGTGCTTCTTGCGTTGCGTCTGCAAAATAAATAGCCGCAAGAAGTGTAAAAACGTATGCTTGAAGGAATGCTACAAGTAGCTCCAGGAAATACATGAAAATCATAAACAAAGTGGAAAAGACACCCATGCCGAAGCCAGCGATCTCTCCATAATTTTGGTTAAAAATAAAGACTAAGCTGACAAAAGACAAAATAATAATATGTCCTGCCGTCATATTCGCTGTCAAACGAATCATAAGAACTGTGGGCTTTAGAAACATCCCAAAGACTTCAATGGGAACTACGAGTAGCTTTACAAGATTGGGGACACCTGGAGGCCAAAACAAGTGGCCCCAGTAATTTCTATTTCCATTTACGGTCGAGATAAAGAAGACGGCAAACGCCAACACAACGGTAACACCGATTGTTCCTGTAATGTTAAACCCACCTATAAATGGGATAAGACCCAGTAGGTTACTTGCGACGATGAAAAAGAACGTTGTAAGTAGGAAAGGAAGGAATTTGCCTGCCTTGTGTTTTCCGATAATTGGCACCGCGATGTCGTCCCTCACAAACAAAACCAAGGGCTCAAGAACATTCGTAAGCCCTTTGGGGGCTTGACCTGGGTGCTTTGAGTAGCTTTTCGCCATAGACCTCAGAATAATCACCAAGAGGGCCATAATAAACATCATCCCGAAAACAGATTTTGTAATAGATATGTCATAAAAGGATTCCCCGCCCTCCGACGTTATTCCAGCGTCTGGATGCTTGATGTAAACCGTGCCTGTATTTGGTCCCGTCGCAGTTAGAGTGCCGTGTGAACCATGAAATTTTGAGCTCATAAAAAGATCAAACCCCTTACCCTCTACGTAAAAAATCATAGGAAGCGGAAGGCTGAAACCGTTGTGGTGATCTCCAAAAAAGTGGATCTCATTCGCATCTGCGATGTGAGGAATGATAAAGTCTTTGGCAACAAAGTCACCGTGCTCACCATCGTCTAGAGAATTGTGACCCGCATCTTGAGTGTCTTGAGTGTCGTGATTTGAATGGTTGTGGTCGTCAACCTCGCCATGTCCCTCGGTTTGAGCGGCAACGAAATTTACCCCTCCTAATATAATAAGAGCGGTAATTGCAAATCGTTTGGCGAACTCCGTTATCATGCTATAAATCTGTTCAAAAAACGAGGCAAAAGTACGAATATTAAGTGTGTAAAAAATGGAAGAATATAACTTTTCTTTCATCCCCCTTTAATTAACCGTTGAACATCAATCACAAACAGTACCGAAAAGGCAACAAACACCCCAAACACCCCAAACACAAACAGCTCTCGGTTTGGCCATTTTGACACAAGATAGGTTGTGATAATCACAAGGGTGAGTAGCATTTTAGCGGTCGTTGTTCCGATTACCGCCGTTGAAAATTTTATTGCAGACCCTTTTTGTGATTTAGCAACCCAGGTTCTTAGTAAGATTGTAAGTATGACATAGATGGCAATTGTTAAAAACCAGATAGGTTGGTTTGCCATGTCAGAAAAAAAAGGAAGAAGGTTCCCTATCGTCGCACATAAAACAGATACAATCAGTGTTTTGACAATAAACCTATTCATGATTTTATTTTGTCTGAATATTTCTGAGGACTAACCACATCCCCAAAACCAAACCCAGTATGGCGCCTGCAGCCGTTCCTAGCGGCTTGTCAAGCAAGAAGTGATCGTCTATTTTCTTACCTCCAAAAGCGCCTAGGCCTATGGCCGACGCGAGCGTTGTTCCGATACCCGCAAAGCGCAATGCTGTTTTGGTGGCTTTTAACCTAGGGGTTGACTTGGGTTGTGGGGAATTAAGCTCCGGCTCCAACCGATTGCTTTTTGTGCGAGAGAACCTCTTCTTCTGAGGGTATTCTTGAAGATTTTAATGAGGCCATTGCGTCTGCTTTAGATGCCGCTTTTTCCTCTGTCACCTTTTTGTTTTTAGGGGCCCCCATACGGAAAGTTCCCAGAGCTTTTGCTCCCACCTCAACTGACAGCTGACCATAGTACAAGTCTCCCTGAACAGTCGCTGACGACTTCATCGCAAGAAGTTCCAAAACAGTTACCTCTCCCTCCAATATGCCTTCGACATCGCAACATAAACAATTGATCACTCCTTTTACGACACCTTTGGGCCCCACAACTAGACGGCCTTTGGTTGTTAATTCACCGCTAAATTTACCGTCAATTCTGAGGTTGCTGTCACTTTGTATTGTTCCTTCTATCACAGTTCCCTCCACAATACGGTTAATTCCGTTATCTGAATTTGTTGCCTGTGCTCCTGCGGAACGTTTCATTGAGCCGATCATGGTTCTTGTTTGGATTTTGTCGAAAGGTAGTGAGTGTTGAAGAAATCTATATACTCATCTAGGTCCTTGTTTTTAAAAAGTTCAATATAATTCACGCTGCTTATAACAAACATGTCAAATCCACTTGAATTTAATTCGATTAGCATCTCGCGATTGCCTGTGAAAACCGTGTGGTAATCCATTCCTTTTGATAGATTTGAAAACGATTTAACCAGTACTATTTGATGAGTTCTGCTTAATAGATTGCTTGTAATTCTAAGATTTCTTGATTCAAAGAAAGCGCTGTTAAAGTCTGATGCTTGTGCCTTTACCTCAGGCCCGCTCCCTTTATCTACGGGGATTAGTATCGCAAAATAGTGCTCTTTATTTGGGTCAAACACAAATGGGTTAATCGCCTCCTCCTCTTCTTTGTTTGGTGTTTTTCCTACCGAACCCAAGTCTACACCCAATTGTCTAAGTAGTGAAGTTGCAAAAGCAGCCTCCTCTGTTTCTGGGCACTCATTGAGAATTCCTTTGAGTGCATCAAAGTAGGGAGTTCTGTCTCCTGTATAGCTTGTGAGCCCACCCACGCATTGGGCACGGAGCAGGTTGTATTTGCACCGAAGTGGGTTTTCTGGTCTTTCCTTAATGAGCACATCAATATCGAGAAGGGTTGATTGATAGTTTCTTGCGTAATAGCGTGTTAGGTGTTCTTCATAAGCTAATCGCTCAAATTCATACGCCTCCTCTTCAGCATCTAAGAAGTCTGGATCTTCGATCAGTTTAGCCCACTCGCTTCCGGGATAGTTTTTGATTATCTGATTTGCCCAATACTCCGAGTTGCAGGACTCACAAAAGGGGTTTGTGAAGTTTTCGTCAATCTCTCGTTGTAAATACGTTCTGAAAAGCTGATAGGTTGCTGTGGGGTGGAAGGCGCTGCTGTCAAGTCGATCTAAAAGGTTCTCCCAGGTTTGAATTGCATTTTCTGGGTCTGACAGTTTCTCTCTATAATCTAATCCTGCCATGTAGTATGCTTCTGCCAAAAGAGCCAGGGAGTTTGCTCTTTCTTCTGGCTCACAAGGAAGGCTGGAGAGCATCTCGTCAACCGTGGGTAGTGAGGCGGGGTCAAATGGATCTTTTGCTTCTTCCTTTTTAGAATCTTCTGTCTCTTCTTGGTTAGAAAACAACGCTCCTATTTTACTCTCTCTCCTCCAGTGGTCCTCTAGGACCCTGTCGCCCCAGTAATCATAGAAATTCTGCTTTCCACTCACCCTTAACGACCCATTGTATGGCCAAAACATTCCAACCCCTTCTGATCCCGCCGCCGAAATAGCCGCTTCGTTTGCAGCATCCCTTTCTTCTTTTTGTCTTTCTAAATCATCCACCATGTCTTCCCAAACATTTTCAATGACTCTTCGTCTCTCATCGTCACTCAAATCACATAGTTCTTGAAGGCTGTCCTGCTCTTCAATGATTCTAAGATTCATTACCAAATCAGTAAGGTTGGAGGCTAGGTTTGTAACGTCTTCCTTCCGCTCGTTGTCTTCAGGCATATGAACCAAGGCGCTGTCGTAATATGCTTGAGCTGTTTCATAATGAAGATCCTCCATGTGGAGGTCGGCAAGTCTTAAATAGCTTTTTCCAAGCTGGCGAGAATTGCCCTCACTCACATAGATTGAGGTCTCGAGGTGGTTTATTCCGTCTTCTCTTTTTCTGTCCTCAAGGGCCACTTCTGCGAGCGCGTAAAATACTTGGTCGAAATATTCGGTATTTTTACTGTCGTTAAGCATGTCTTCAAGCAACTCGATAATGGGATCGCTGTTGCCTTCCCTTCGCTCATAAGTCATCGCTTGTTGAATCTTCGACTGGAACTCTAATTCATAAGGGGTTCTTATTTCGGCTACCATTTTAAAAGTCTCAATGGCCGCCTCACTGTCGCCCATTTCTCTTAGACATTGGGCAAGGATAAATAATGGCCGCGCCCGGTCCTTCTTCTTTTTAATCTCATTAATCGCATCTTTAATTTGACTTACCGCTTCCTCATAGCTTTCTTTTTGAATGTAGTATTGAGTATATACCAAGCCCGTGTGAACCTTCGCTTCCTGTGAGGCATCTGAAAACTGCGAGGCCTTCGCCAGCATATTGTTGGCTTTTATCAGGTTGCCTGATCGCAGGTATATTCTTCCCAACCAACTATAAGACCACGCTTGCGCATCCGGGGTGTCAACCGTTCGCGCAAGAAAAAGAAAAATTTCTTCCGCTTTTACAAAGTCCTCCTTCATATAGTATGAACGGCCTATAACTGTATAGTTTTCATCGATCCACTTGTTCATTTCGGGCCATTTCATCGACTTTCTGTCCCTTTTTGAAGGGCTCATCGTGTGTCGATCAACAACCTTTGAGCATTTTTCAATAGCCCTCTCCATTAATGGATACACCTGTTGGGAGGAGTTCTCATCTGTTTCTAAAAATATCGGCAACACGGCGTCCCAGTTCGGTTCGTGCAGGTCTTCAATTTTCTTTTCTGCCTCAGCCATTGCTTCGTTGGCATAATAAAAACCGTTATATCTCGCTGTGGTATTGTGGTAAATTCGATATGCTCGCCCGTCTCGTTTTGTCGTACATCCTTGTAGGGCCACTATTGTGGCAAAAAGTAGAGCTAAAAGACCTAAATATTTAGACATAAAGTGATTCATCAAGAGTCAACGTACGAAGTTGCTAAATTATTCGATTCTTGGCTTATTTCGTGAAGAACTTTACACTTGTCTATTGTTGGACGATATTCGCGGCGTGGCTAACAAGAAAAAAGGAAACAACAACAAGCGGTTTTGGCGCCAGAGATTTCGGGTTGTCATTCAAGAAGAGTCAACGTTTCATGAGCGTAGGGCATACTTCTTGTCCGTCCGTAGGTTAACCGTTGTTGCGCTTGGTTTTGTTTTATCTGTAGTGGTGGTTTCATATTTAACCATCGCACACACGCCGTTAACCGAACATATTGTACCCGGTTTTGTTCCAAATCAATACCGTGAGGATGCTGCTATTGCGAGATTAGATGCCGATAGCGCACTAAAGTTGCTTTCGGTTCAAGAAAAATATTTAAATTCCTTAAAATCAATTTTGAGAGGCGATGTTCTTGTAGACAGCGTGTTTGTAGCATTAATGAATGGCTCTGTCGACCCTGTTGGGGCTGGGTACCTTCCCACACCAAGTGATGAGGACCTGAAGCTTAGGGAGCGCGTCGAAGGTGAGGATCGGTTTGCATTAAGAAGAAGTGGTCCTGATGTGACGATGGCCATCGGTTTTGGTTTCCAACCTGTTGAGGGTGGTCTTTCTAATGGTTTCGACCTTAGTCATGGTCATTTCGGTGTTGACATCGAGGCCGCTGGGGGGGTTCTTGTTCACGCTGTTGACGATGGAGCTGTGTTGATTTCTGACTACACTGTTGAGCACGGATATGTGATTGTGATACAACATCGAAATAACCGCATATCCGTATATAAGCACAACGCCTCTTTGTTAAAAGAGGTTGGGGAATTGGTTCAAGTGGGGGATGTTATTGCGTCAGTGGGGAATAGCGGAACCCAAACAACAGGCCCGCACCTACACTTCGAGTGGTGGGTTAGTGGGCAACCCATAGATCCAACTCCATGGTTAAGGCTGGGGAGTTAAGATTTAGCCTCTTATTGAGCGAAACTTAACCATGGCGCGTAATTTATTCATGCGGTCGTGCCATTCTGATTCCTGAAGAGATTCTAACCTCTCGGTACCAAAGGCTTCGCATGTAAATGAGGCAAGAACTGAGCCCACAACTACGGCTTGTTTTTTTGCCTCCCAGGACGTGTCCCCAAGCCGAGCTAAATAACCGATAAACCCACCCGCAAAAGTGTCTCCAGCCCCTGTCGGGTCGACGACTTTCTTAAGTGGCATTGCTGGGCTGAAAAACACTTGGTCCTCCTCAAACATAATTGCGCCGTGCTCACCTTTTTTTATTACAACTGTTTTTGGACCCATTTTATGAACCGCCTCTGCGGCCAGGGGCAGGGTTTTAAAACCTGTAAGCTGCCTCGCCTCATCGTCGTTAATCATAAGCACATCGACTTTTGCGATCACTTTTTTCAGGCTGTCCATCGCGATGTCCATCCAAAAATTCATCGTGTCTAAGACAATCAGGCTTGGTGTTGATTCGAGTTGTTCTATCACCGAAAGCTGAACGGACGGGTCAAGGTTACCCAGCATTACAAACTTCGAATGGAGTGCGTTGGGAGGCACTGTTGGTGACCATCCCTCGAGAACATTTAGCTCAGTTGTGATCGTGTCCCGTCCGATGAGGTCTTCGTGATAGCTTCCTTCCCAAAAAAAACTTTTACCGCCCTTAATTGTGACAAGACCCTCCGATCCTACACCCCTAGAGTCAAGGGTAGAGAGGAATTCTTTTGGGAAATCCTCACCTATTACGGAAATAAGCTCCTGCTCTCTCACGAAGTGGGATGCGGCCAATGCGATATAGCTGGCGGCACCGCCAACGACACGATCTGCTTTTCCTGATGGGGTTTCAATCGAATCAAACGCAACCGTTCCTACAGTAACTAAAGACATTAGAGTGTGGTTTTTTGAAAAAAAATCTATAAAAAGTCAATAAGAGCAGCAAAAGTATTGCGGAATGTGCTTCATTGATGTATTTTTGCGCACCAATCTAAATTCCTCCTTAGCTCAGTTGGTTAGAGCATCTGACTGTTAATCAGAGGGCCCTTGGTTCGAGTCCAAGAGGAGGAGCTTCAAAAGCCTCGCATAATGCGGGGCTTTTTTGTTGTCCTAAAGAAGGTTTATTCTGCTGGCTAACGCGTCTTTATAAGATCCTCCCACAGGAATTTCTTTTTCCATATCCTCCATTGTAATGTTAGAGTATTTGATGCTTTCGATCGCGTTGAAATTAACGATATAACTTCTGTGCACCCTGATAAAACGCCTGTCACTCAGCTTTCTTTCGATTTCCTTCATCGTGCTGTGAATGGTGTAGCTCTCTTTTCTTGTGTGTATTACAACGTAATCCTTTAAAGCTTCCACAAACAAAAGATCGTCATGCTTTACGTGCATCAAGCGGCTTCTGTTTTTTACAAAAATAATGTCCGCACCTGATTTGTGCTCTGTTAGGCTACGAAGAAACTCCGCTTCGTTTTTCAGCTCAAGCTCTTTGCTGTGTTTGTGGAGCGCCATCTCAACTGCAGATTGGATGTCCGCATCCTTAAATGGTTTAAGAATATATCCGTGGGGTTCTGCCATTTTTGCTTGGGCAAGTGTGGTTTCGTCCGCATATGCAGTAAGGAAAATAACAGGGACATCTAAATTACGCTTGATCTCTTCCGCGGCGGCAATTCCATTCATATCTCCTTTGATCATGATGTCCATAAGGCACAGGTCTGGCTTGTGCTCTAGCGCTTGCGCGATGGCCTTTTCACCAGTATCTACAGAAGCCACAACTTCATACCCAAGCTGCTCTAGGCATCTTTCAATATCTTTTCTTACAATGCTTTCGTCCTCGGTTACTAATATTTTTTTTGCCATCTTGGGTTGTATTTAAGTCAGGTTGTGCGCCTCAAAGCTAATTAAAAAAGAACTCCCTTTACGCCCATCCTTTGTGCTTTCTACTACAAGCTCTGCTTCAAGTTGTTCTGAAAGGGCCTGAATGAGGTACAATCCGAGGGATTCGTTTTTATTTAGACTGAAGTCGTCAGGTAGCCCTACGCCATCATCTCTAACCTCGATCTCTATCCTGCCATCTAGTTTTGCCACCCTTAAAAACACAACCCCTCTCTTCCGTCCTTTAAATGCGTATTTCAATGAGTTTGACACCAGTTCATTTACGATTAGCCCGCTGGGAATCGCTTGATCCAGAGTAAGGTAAACATCTTCAAACGCAGACTGAAGGGAAACTTCGCAGTCTGGCGTAGAGTAGCTGTGAATAAGGTTTGTGCTTAAGCGTTGTAGGTAGTCTGCAAAACTTATTGAAGAGAAATCTGTGTGCCTATAGAGGGATTCATGGATGTAGCTCATGGTTGCAATCCTGCTTTGGCTTTCTTCAAGCACCTGAACAAGCGTTGGATCTTTTACGAATGACTTTTGAAGGCTCATAAGGCTGCTTATCACTTGAAGGTTGTTTTTCACCCTGTGATGAACCTCTTTAAGCAAGATTTCCTTTTCTTTAAGCGCCAAACGTATCGCCCTGTCTATTTCCTTTCGCTCAGTAATGTCATATGCGATGCAACTTATCTCGTTTTGAGCTTCGTCTGAAGAAATGGGATTCAGAAAAATATGAAACCACTTTACCTCGCCTGAGGCTATCTTAAGAGGGAGCTCAAAGTCTTTTGCGTTGCCCTTTAGGGCCTTCTTAAATAATCTTATTTGTCCTTGATAAGACTCGTCTGTGATGAACTTTGATATGTTCGACACAAAGGACATTCCAAGCTCTACACTCTTGGTTAACTTGTCTTCCATCAACCTTTTGAAGTTGTTGTTAAATGAGGTTATTTGGTCATCTCGATTTAAGGTAAACATGATTAGGTTTTGGGTGGAGTCAAAGATGGAGTCCAGTTTCGCAGATTGAGATTTCGCCTCTTTTTCATGGTGCCTCATTTCGGATATGTCTAAATATATCCCGCGCATACCAATGGCTTTTCCGTTGTCATCATATTGAGCAGAAGACGCGCCCAAGACAATTAATTCTTCTCCTTTTGAATCTAAAAACACACGCTCCTCCTGCTTTCCGTTTAGTGTGTTAATCCAATCTTTGTTTTTTGTGGGGAAGCTTTTTATAATGCCCTTAATTGTCGTTCTTGAAAGGGTTGTTTTTGTGAAGCCTAGCTTTTTATAGAACGAGGGGTTCGCGTATGTGAAGTGCCCCGAGGAGTCCACCACAAAAACAATGTCTGGAGTGTTTTCTAAAATATCCCTGTATCTTTCTTCGCTTGATTTAAGGTCCTCCTCTGCCAGTTTCATGTCTGTTATATCCCTACCCACAGCCATCGCTCCTAAAGAGCGCCCTGCACCATCTCTCATGGTGGCTACTGAGATAAACATGCTAAAGGTTTCTCCTGAAATTCTCTTCCCCTCTATTTCGCCAGAAAAATAACTTCTTTGTTGGAGTTCTTCAAAAACCCCATTGGCCGTGTTTTCATCTATAATAAACTCTTTGAAATTAAGCGCGATTTCTTGGTTTGGTTCTATCCCAAACTCCACCGAGAAGGCGTGATTATATTGCTGTAGGTTGCCCTCCATGTCGAACGCGACAATCATATCTATGGACGACTCAATGATGGACCTGTTAAACTCCTCTGCATCCCTGAGTCGCGCTTGGGTCTTTTTGTGTTTCGTGATTTCCTCTTTCAGCATGAGGTTCGATTCCTCAGCCAGGGTAGCCCTCATCTGCTCCCTCATAAGTTGAATTCTCGTGCTGAGGTCTGTGACTGTGACTTGAATCGCTGGGGATCTGTCGTGAAAAGAAAGGGTCATTCTTATTCCCACTTCTTTTTCAGTACCGTCTCTAAGAACCATCATCACCTCTCGGTACGGTGGTCTGTCCCCATTTCTTACTTTTTCAACATCTTCCTTGACAACATCCTTGTCCTCGTCTTTAAATAAATCAATAAACACCTCGTCGTAGATGTAATCTTCAACTCTTTCGTTTAGAAGCTCCAACCCCCCTGTATTTGTATATTTTATTCTTCCGTCAACGATTAAAAACAACCCGATAGGGCTCGATTCTACCA
>Ga0307984_1001205_pt1 | contig 10945 bp, 5 predicted proteins | sample EllFjometageno78_FD_203169 | JGI IMG/M metagenome (GOLD analysis project Ga0307984, IMG submission 203169) | Marine microbial communities from Ellis Fjord, Antarctic Ocean - #78 | ecosystem: Environmental > Aquatic > Marine > Unclassified | place: Southern Ocean | collected 2014-10-09 | reverse complement strand
AGTACCCTGCAAATGTCCTCATTCGACATAGGTGGGGAGACTGCCACACTACTAGGTGCTAGGGCTATGGAATCTCAAGGATTCGACACACCTGTTTATACAGGAAAGAAGGGATTCTTTGGACGAGACCTAGGTGATTACGTGAACAAGGAAGGTGCTGCTTATAGTAAGCATCTTCTAAGTACTGGAGCTAGTGGTTTAAGCAAATATGCTAATCGTGATGACGTGGAAACAGTAGCTATTGGAGGTCTAGAAAGAGCACAACGAGCAGCGACTAACACAACCACCGATTGGGATAAACAGGTCGCTAATCACCATAAACACATGCGTAACGGTGGGTTCAGCATGAAGCCATTAGCTGTGGATGAGGCCACTTTTGCGCAAGCGCCTGAGTTCTACTCTGGAGTATCTAACAGACGATACGATAGGAACGAGAAGAATGAAACTAAGAGCTGGCAGATAAGTGAAGCCTTCTCTGTAGGTAAAAACAGTGGATGGTTAGGTGCTTCCACAGCAGCGGGGATGATAGGTGAGGCTCTAGATGTAGACTCATTAGCACATTTTGGTTATAGCAATGCAGAAGCTATCAAAAGAGAGATGGAAGAAGCACCTTACCTAAGAGATATGACAGCTTTCGACGAGAACGGGGACTTCACCTTGGATGGTATATCTGAAGTGACTAACTATTTATTCTCTAACCTAGCTACATCTACACCCGTAATGGGGGTTACGTTATTAGCAGCTATGGCTGCGCCTATTACATATGGTACATCACTAGCTATACCAGCTGCTATCTATAGTGGTCAAAACTACGATGCACAAGAGGTTAAAAACAAAAGTACAGCGGTAGGTTACGCATTAGGTATGACGGCCCTAGACTTTGCCAGTGCTAAGTTAGGGGGCATGTTATTATCTAAGTTTAAAGCCAAACCAGCACTAGCTTCACAGATGGCTACCAAAAATGGCCGCGAGAAAGTTGCAGATTTTGTAGCCAAGTCGGCAGGAGTGACTAAGGAAGAGGCTAAGGCCATACTTAAGGATGGCGTTAAGGAGGCAGGCACTAAGGCTATAGTTAAATCCAAAAGACTTTTAGAAGAGATGGGGGGTTGGCTAGTTGCAACAGGCCGTGTATCCAAGGCAGGGCTGAAGGGTATGACATCTGAAGGTCTAACGGAATCTATGCAGGAATACCTAGCTATCCGTGCAGAGGATAATAACATCTCTCCAGAGGAAATGCTTAATCGCCTCATGAATGCTGGTTTTGCAGGTGGTATGTTAGGTGGTAGCTTTAGTATAGTAGGTAAAGGTGCAGAGGCCCTGAATACTAGACAGGGTGTGGTAGGGTTACAGAAGACCACAACTGACAACGCCACTCAAATTGCTTTAGATCAAGATATTAACGAGGGTACGGGTAAACTTCTTACGGAAGCTCAACTAACCAGAGTTAGTAATTTATCTGTAAAGCAAGGCAAGGGTGGTACTGATAAGACTGCTAACCAAACGTTAGGTACCCAAGGTTCCGCAGAGATGGATGGCCCCGCTAAGTCCAAGATGGATAAAGCTACCCATACAATACCCGGACTTGTCCGTGGTCAGATAAAACATCTATTAGATAAGCATCAAGACGGTAGGTTTATGAACATAATTGGCTCCTTACTAGGCGCTAATATGGCTCGTGGTAATCTAAGTTTTGAGGAGGCTAAACGTAAACGTGCAGCGGAGTATCTAGGTATAGCAGAGTTTGAAGGTTTGATGATGTCATCTAACTCTGAACACAATAACATTCGTAGTTTCTCTAAAGCTTTATATGGTAAGCAGAAGACTATACAAGAACTATTCGATAGGGCTAATGCAGTAAACGCTAAGACTGTTAAGAGTAATAAAAAGATCAAGGATAAATCTAAGAGAGCTTCTACCATCCCTTTATCTCAAGTTAATGAGAAGGGTAATTTGGGCTTTAGTACAGCAGAACTTAGGTTCTTGCAACAGGTTCATGACAAGGGTAATAGGGCTGGACCCGGTGTTAACCTTATGAATAAAGTTGTATCACGTAATGCTGTTTATAAAAACCAAGCTAAGTTCGAGAAATTATTAGTTGATAACACTAATCTTACTGCTGAGGAAGCTGCTATAGCTGTGTCTACTTTTGTAAAGAACACAGACTATGCTTCACCTCTGGATGTGATCAATAATTCTAAAGATGACCTAGGTTTCTTAGATACTACTGTTCAAGCGGCTACCCAAGCTACATTAGAAGATATACCCGGCATGGAATCTTTCCTTGATGAAAATATATTCAATAATGTAGTTAACAATGCTAATAAATTCGCTGCCCAAGAGATAGAGGAACAATATCTAGGTAAAGGGGGTATCAAGCTAGCTAAGTTACTAGATTTAGCATTTGATAACGGTGAGATAACTGCTGACGAGAAGATAGAAATAGCTAGCGGGTTGAAAGATTATTACGACCAGATCAAAGGTAACTATAAGCGTATAGATAATAAGATGTATCAATCTTTTGTCAATAATATAAGCTTCATGACTATGTTAACTGCTCTACCTTTAGCAGCTATATCCTCTATAGTAGAAATTGGGTATGTGTTATTTCAAAACAACCCTGCACCTATGGCTACGGCTCTTAAGATGGCGCAACTATCCGTGAAGGAAATGCAAGCCAATATGAATGAGGGGCTTACCCAGTTGTCTAATGGTAGGATTCCAATGAAGGAGTATGCTCATAGGGCTGAACTCAGAAGCTTAGGCTTCATGTTAGATGCACAAGCACCTGCAGCTCGACAGGGTGCAGAGCTGAGTCCCATGCAGGCCTTATTTGGATCCACGTTCTTTAAGATGTCTGGATTAACTGGACTGACTAATCTACAACGTTCCACTAGGATAGCTATGGCTGAGGATGCAGTGAATCACTGGATTGATCAGCTAGATACTCATAAAGGCTCTGCTAATAAGTTTGAAGCAGAAGCAAGAGATCAGCTAACTAACCTAGGTGTTGATCCAGAGTATTTCTTGGATAGAAGGCGTACACATAGGGCTATGCTGGAGCAAGGTGTTGACCCTAAGATCGCTAGGCAGATATTTGATGAGGAAGCTTATGTTGATCATCTTCAGAATGCCAAGTTAAGATTCGTAGACTCTGCTATTGCTATGCCTGATGTGGGTAACCGACCTAAGTTCTACAATGATTCTAGATATAAATTATTCACACAATTCCAAGGATATATATCAACTGCTACGGCAGTGTTACTACCTATTATGTATGATAATCTTGGTGGTAAAGATAAGTTACCTAAGGCTAGAGTACAATCACTTCAGACCATAGCATCTTTATTAGCCCTCTCCTTCTTGGCCCAGTCCATGAAAGATGGAGCGAAAATGGCCTTCGCGGACGATGAATCTAAAGAGCGTAAAGAGGAATATTTATCTGAATGGCAGAAGTTTATGCGAGCGGTCTATGGTAGTGGTATTATTGGTGTGCTAGAGCGACCTATAGATGCCATCGTGCCGCTATACGGTGATAGAGGTACATTCACAGGTAACAAACTTTCTAAAGTATTCGGAGAAGTAGTAAGATCACCTGCTAATACAGTTATATCAGAAGCTCCCGGTTTGTCCTATCTAGACTCTGCATTTAAAGCTGGAGAAAGCATAGTGACAGATGACCCTAACACAGCTAGGAATTTATTAAAAATAACCCCTTATGCAGCACCATTCAAAGATTGGTTTGCACCATATATTAAGGAGAAGTAGAGATGGCAGGCGTAAATATTCAAGGTAAGAGAATTCTACCTCAGTTACCCGCAGAAGAACTAGAAAGATTAGAATTAGCTAGACGAGCAGCTAGTACAGGTTCCGCTCAATCTATACTGGATGGAGGTGAAACAGATAGATCTGGAATTCCAGTCTATAATCCTGAACAGGCCACACCTAAGGGAGAGGTTAACCCTAACCCACAGATGTTCGAAGGTTCTGAAGAACAACAGATGACCGCGTACCTAAACGAGAGAGACGCAGAGGCAGCAGGTCAGTTTGACCCCGAAGCGTCACTCAATGGCGCGTCTGTGGAGAACTTCGGATTAACACAGACAGGGCAGGGAGATACAGGGCAGGGGCCAGCAGTTAATAGTGCATTGGATTTCGATGTAGACTTAGATGATATGTCAGAAGAAAATAACACTACTCGTATCATAAATCCTAACGAAGGTGTCATTCAGAAGAACGCATTACCTAAGGTGGGTGTAGGCACCTCTCAGATACAGGCAAAACCGTTCGATGAAAATGAATACATGGACGATGGTACGGGTAACAACTTACCTGAGAACAGAAGGAGAGAGGTTCATAACAAGGCTGTAAAGAGTCAACAGGCTGCTGCTAGGAGGAATAATCGTAACTTCCAGTATGAGACTAGAGAACAACTCAAGGAAGCCTATGCTGCTAGGGGTACAGGCCCTAAAGAGTTAGACAGATTACTTAGTTTTGCACACGGCTTAGGTAAGACAATAAATGAGAACATGGGTGTATCTTTCACTACTACAGAGGGTACTAATGTAAGAGAAGGTGATTCTATATTTGAAATATTGTCTAAAGAATTCAATGCAGAACCTCTTTCTATAGTTAATGCTACCGCAGAGACAGCTGCTTTTGTATTTTTAGCCCTACAGAATAAAGCTACAGCTGTACCCGGCCAAGCTATTGACATGGAAGATGATACTGATAGTGGCTTATTCCTAGAGATGATGGGGGTTAAAGACCAATCATACAGTAGCAATGGTAATGTAGGTATTGAGCTAGAGGCCCTTGAAGGTTTATTAGCTAGCCAAGTAAACTTAAAGTTAAGAGAAGCTGAGGGCACCCCTTCAGGTACAGGCGCTAATATAGCAGGTAAGATACTAGCCAAGTCGTTAGAAGCTCAAGGCTATATAAAAGAAATAGACTTCCAACCCTTAGACTTCCAAACAGGAGCACCTAAAGGTCCTAAAGTAAGGTCCTATGAGATGACACCGAGGGGTGCTAATATCGCTGATAACTTCAGCAAACTAGGGCAAGGTCAAAGGAACAGGGTTAGTGCCCAAGGGGCCTCCGGTAATACATTAGGTCCTGTCAGTGATATAAATAAAACAGCAGATATAATTAGAGCAGGTAAGAAGACTAAAGAAGGTTCTAAACTATTTGACAATTACACCATGACTCTAGCTAACAGTAGCAAGATGTTCAGTTCAGATGTGTTGGCTTTTGATAATATCTTACTAACATTCGCGGTTGCAGAGAATACAACGGGTGCGTCTACGGCACTTAAAACCTTAGCTAGTGAGATGCTTAACATAACACCTTTTGTTAAGAAGAGTAAACTAAATGCTATAGGGCAGGTTGTTGAGAACAAGGTGAAGGATAAGTTAAGCCCTAAAGCACAGAAGGTGAGACGAGAGCTTTTAGCTGCTGTGGAGTTGTCTGCTTCAACACCTATCTTTAAGACACCTTTCTTTGTAGACCCTACTTCACGTCGACCTTACAACTACACCTTCAATGCTAACCCACAAGAGTCTAGAGTACATCGTGGTGCACTACAAGGTGTTCCTATTAACATCAACCTAAATATTGATGTTAATCTGAATAGCAACGCACCCATTATAAGCCCTGAACGTTTCGCTGACTTCGATAAATGGGCGAAAAGTGATACAACTACTATCACTGATAATGCTAGATTCACAGGGTCTATGTTGGCTATAGCTAATTTGGTATTAGCTGATACACGTAACTTTACGGATAAAGATGCGTTGAGGCGTTTAACAGGTGCAGAGTTAACTAAACGTGCCAAGATGGGTGGTGCTATAAAGAAACTTATAGACGCTAACCCACAAGCAGTGGATGGTAAAGAGTTAGCTAATGTTAGCCTAGAAGGACTAGAGCAAGCCGATGTTAAAGATATAATGTTTATATTGAATAGCATAGGCCCTAAGAATGGTACATCTGATGAGAAAGAGCATGGTAACATAATCCAAGGTTATCTAGGTGCTTACAATATAGTTGAGGCTATAAAGAGAGGCGACTCTAGTATAAGGTTATCCATACCCAATGCTGCTGACATGGCTAGTGCGGGCCGTATGCTTATTGCCGCTGACATAGGTGATATGGACACTATATCTAGGGTTGGTCTAGGTCTGAACAGTGTAGTAGGTTACGGCAGAAATGAGGATTCCGAGATATTTCCTCTGGGTAACCCTAGGTACTACTTCGCGGAGACGATAATCTCTATAATGTCACAGAAATTGTCAGCACCTCAAGGTTATAATGATGTTGACTTCACCCCTGAGTTGAGTGCGTTAGTATCAGATACGATATCTGATGTAGTTAAAGGGCCTAAAGGCGCTAAATTCGCAGACATGATGGCGAAGAAAACTCTTATGATCACAGACTATGGTAAGCCTGCTAGTCAAAACACTGCTGAGGTAGCGGACTTCATTAAGAAGATGAAGAGGGATTATAATGATGTGTATCTTAAGTTAGTAGAGAATTTCGAAACTAATGAATATGATGCTGATCAAATACCTAGATTCTTCGAGGAAGCATGTTATGAAGCTACAAGAGAAGTAGTAGATACTAGGAACTCTAGAGCTCAAAAGCAGATGACGGAGATGTTTGCCTTATTTAATGAGATGCCTACCTACGAAGGTATTCGAGGTGCGGACATCCGTATAGGTCATAAATCTAGGGCGATTATCCCCGGTGCCGAGATGTTATTAACTTGGGAAGGTTTAGAATCAGCCCAAAGATTCCAAATGAAAGGTGATTTAGTGGATGATCCACTTAAAGCCTCAGCACCTAAATGGATAGTGGAGGCACAGAAATGGGTTACACCCGGTATAGGTTCTGCTGTTGTTAACAGTCTAGGTGCAGCGATGGGGCATTATCGTGAGACAGCGATCAACGCTATAGGTATGGAAGCCGTGATGGCTAAGTTCGGCCCAGGTGTTTTCGTAGATCAAGTTTATGATTCGGTGACCTTGGACTTCCTGCAGGCCCCTGTATTTCAGAGGGCTGTTCATGGGAGTGCAATTAAAGAGGTTATAAATTTCAACGATGCCGAGGCATATAATCAAGCATTTTTGAAGATGATGAAGAAAAAACTAGGTGATATACGAGCCAAGGGTTCTGTAGTACTTGGTGAGAAGGGAGAATATCCCGGATTCACTGCAAAATTCGATGAGGAGTGGAATAACCTCAACGAACCTATTGATACTAGCAGTGTCAAGAATAGGAGGATAGTAGAAAGGACTGAATTAGGTAAGGCTAGCACTGAGGCGAAGTTAAGGCAGGCCCATAAGGATGGGATATGGTCTCCACCACCGTATACTGGTAAAACTATGTCTGATGGGTTTGTATTCCTTGAAAGGGGTGTTGATGAAACTAGCAGATCGGTTGACGCTACTAAATTCTTAAACCTAATACATCAACATGTCATGACACCACAGTTCAAGAAGAACCGTGCTAAATGGTCTGAAGATACTAACCAAGATAAGAAGATAATGTTAGAGGAACTAGAAGAGTTGATAGCTGCTGGATTTATGAAATCCGGAAGGAATAAGGCGTAAAAAAAGGGCACCTATAGATTAAATCTATGGGTGCCCATTTTTTATTTAGATGACATTTTTAATAGTTCATTGTAGTTATTCTTAGCAGCATTGTAATTCTTTGCGGACTTAGACTTAGCTAGCTTAGGGCTTAGCCCACTTTTTAAATACTCCTGTTCACTATTCTTCCTGATCTCGGACATGACCCATTCAGGCCCTTCTCGAGTATACAATAAGTTATTAGGTAAGTTCAAACCAATATCAGCTAGATCTTTCTGCCATTCCTTATCATCCATATCATACCCACGTAGGGCATCTTTGTTGTAGCTCTTTTGCTCAGCCATGTTAAACCTCCATCCTCCAACTATTAAGTAAACCTTGGTCTGCAAGCAACAGTTGGATATGCTTCAGGGCTTTAATGGGATTCTCATGTGTAGAAATATACACATCATTGATATCTCTACTATACATTAGTTCAGGTGATAACCCTTCCTTTGTACAGTAGGTCTCATCATCTATATTCGTGAACCCACGAAGGTACAGATGATTATAATTTTGCTTAATCATAACACCTCCTTTAACAGAAGAAGTAATCAGAGTCTAGGACTTCTGATACATCTAAGGTACCTTCTGTTGGTAGTTTAATATTACCCATATCCGACTTGGATAGGACGTTATCTCTAATATGTTCGAACTGACCTGTAGCTCCATACATATCTACGAATACTTCTTTAATTAATTTAGATAGATTTTCCACATCACATGCATGAGTAGCAAAGGAGTCATGAACAGGTGCTATCTGTCCATCGAACTTATCCATTACTAACGACATATGAGCAGCATCTTGTGAGTGGATATAGTTAGGTGCTATACCCGATGCATATCCTTGCTTGTCAGGGATTGTGGTCTCTACAGCTAGAACATGCTTCAGTCTATTACGGCTACTAATGCCCTTTAATACTGAGTCAATCTTCCATTCCTTCATGAGGTAAGACCTGTATTTCACAGGAAATCCTGATGGAGAAGTCCAATTTAATTCCCTAGCTCCATTACCCTTAGCAATGTAACTGGCTATCATATTGAACTGTTGGCTTAATCTATCTAGTTCTAGTATATCTTCGTTAGTCTTTAATTTCTTACGTTGGATAACCTTCTTAGCAGCTATAAGCTTACTACGATCATGCTTAGATACAGATTCCCCAGTTAACTTGTGTAGATAACCTGTTTCACCCAATTCATAAGCCGCGAGCTGTTGTAAGAAAGCTTTAACCGTATCCGCACTAGGGCATACTTTATTAATAGCTTGTATAACAGACCTACTAAGTAGAGTACAGTCAAACATATCAATATTGTATTTGCTAGTGAAACCCTCGGTATAACAATCTTCATACATGTTATCCGCTATGCGTGAAGTTCCGGCTGCATACTGTCGTACCATAGTGGCACGTTTAGTAATACCCTTTCTAATGTGTTTCATAGGTATTTTGCGGGGGTTAAACCAATCAGGGAGGTTGTCCACCAATTCCTTAGCCACCTTAATATACAGGTCACATGGTACATCTGTCTTAGTTAATCCTACCATAGCACCAGTGATAGCATCCTTACTCATAGCAGCACTATGTTGGATACCATTACACATACCATCAATAGGTATGGGTAGGTATGAGATAACTTCTTCACCTTCTTCACATGAATTCCATGCTAACCACTCACAAGCACATGCATAAAAGACTATAGGTTTCTCACACTTAATGAATTTACCGTTAATAGCAGTCTCAAGAACCATATCATAATTGTTCTCTAACCACCTAACTCTATCATTAAGGTTCATCTTGTCTACAGAGATGGACTCTAACCCTTCCGATTCTAACAGTGTTTTGTAATCATACTCACACCAAGAAGGGATAGATTCCACTGCATACGATTCATTGAAGCTATTAGCCGTGTGTATGGCTAACCATGTAACTCCCTTAGGGGTCAGGGGCTTTCCTTCTCCAAACTGTAGCAGACCTCTAGCTAGATCACCTCCTTGATAATTAAGGAACTGTTCACGGATATAATAGCGCCCTCGATAGTCAGTATCCACTAACTGAAAGAAAGGTTTACCATATCCTTTAAGGGTGCTAGCCTTCTCTTTAATGATTTGGAACTCATAGTTCTTACTACGAGCCTTTAACACTTTCTTCTTCTTGTTCCAAAGATCTACTTCTACAGCATAGACTTCCTTAGTCTCCAGCGTCTCATTCTTCTTCAAGTTATTGTAAGCCTTACGTACAGCTAACATAGAACCAGCCTCAGGTAGAGCTGTCTCCTCATGTAAGAAGTAGTCAGTATTAGCTATCATAGCCTCATAAACGCTCTCATTGATAGCCCATTTCATCTTGTTAAGAGAATTAAGTGATCTAAGCCAAGGTGCATCAATGTACTGCGGGAACTCCCGTTCATCCTGCATACCCCAACGTTTAATCGCTGGGTACCCTAGGGTGTTCAGCTCAGTTATGCTCTCTGGCTTATGTAGAACAGTGTTGGGTAACAATGCCCCAACTATAGCTATGGGCACATCACTGATAAAGCCCCAGAGAGGGCCTGGAGTGACCACATAGGGGGCTGTGATTGCTCTATCAGAGAATCCTTCTTCACGGAAGGTAGTTACACAATCCTTAGCTTTGAATGCTTCTAGGAAAAGGTCACCAAGTCGTATGGCCTTATCCTTAGGTAGTGGTTCACCACCCATGTAAGCACTTAGGGATTCGCCTATTGCTACAGATACAGAGGTTAACTTAGCCATACCAGCTATGTCACCGTTAGCATCCCTAGAGAATTTCAACTGGATCTTCTCAGATGCTAGATATACCATAGTGGGTAGTTTAAGTTTGTAGTCAGGGTAGAAGGCTAACACTATACAACCAGTGTTACCCCGAGGGCTATTGATATTAGCCTTTTCTACGCGTTCTACCAGATACTCAGCTATTTGTTCGATTAAGTTCATCGCTATGCTGCTCCGTTAGAGTGATGTTAGATAGTCGAACACTTCAGTGTGTTCACCGTACATTTCCCTTAAATCAGGCTTCCCCATTATAGCCTTTAATACATCCTCTTTGGGGATTTTACTATCTTTTATTCGGTCTACCACACCACCCCAACCTAGTTCATCTTCATCCGACCTTCCAAATGAGGTCTTCATGTAACTTAACTCATATAGTAAGCTATCTAAAGGTGATAGTAGTAGCCCAGCATCCTCCACCACGCTACTTTCATAACGTAGTGGTTCTTCTGGTTGACCCTCAGTATGCATCATTAGAAATCCTCCGCTATTACATCTACACTAGTTAAACGACCTGTAGCCATATCATATGACGCAG
>Ga0307984_1001204_pt1 | contig 10945 bp, 2 predicted proteins | sample EllFjometageno78_FD_203169 | JGI IMG/M metagenome (GOLD analysis project Ga0307984, IMG submission 203169) | Marine microbial communities from Ellis Fjord, Antarctic Ocean - #78 | ecosystem: Environmental > Aquatic > Marine > Unclassified | place: Southern Ocean | collected 2014-10-09 | reverse complement strand
CTACTGGGTGGTACCCCGATACCAGTTCCTATGGTGCGTGGGGTGTCTGGATCAAACGCGTTGACAGACATGTTAGCGGGTAATAAAGAACACAGCTTCAAACGTATTATTAGTAAGACTTTACTAGGTAAAGGGTGCGATCAGATCAAGCACCTTATGTTGCACCAAGATGAAATCAGTGAACCTATGTGGCGCGCTGGGTTATCTATTGCTAAGTTCTGTACAGACGGAGAGAAAGCAGCGCAGAAGATTTCACGTAACCACCCTGAGTACAGTTTCGACGAGACAGTAAAGAAGTTAGCTCTTATAAAAGGACCCTACCTATGCGAACGGTTCGCTGAGGAAAACCCTGACGTGTGCGATAAGTGCCCACATTACGGTAAGATTAAGTCCCCTATTGTGTTGGGTACCGAAGTGGTCGAGGCCACACCTACAGACAACCTGTTTGAGGTACAACCTATAGACGTAGAGCCTGAAGACAGGGACGCGGTGGACATACAAGGGGCCGTGTTGACAATACCACCGTTTCCTAAGCCCTACTTCAGGGGTAAGAACGGTGGTGTGTACATACGTGTACGTACAGACGAAGGGGACATAGAGGAAGTCCCCATATACCACAACGACCTATACGTAGTGAGCCGCATACATGATGTAGAAGAAGGCGAGTGCATTATCCTACGGCTGCATCTTCCCAGAGATGGTGTTCGGGAGTTCGTACTCCCCCTAACGGCAGTCACGTCTAAAGACGAGTTCCGTAGAAACATGTCTAAGCAAGGTGTTGCTGTGCAGCACATGGACAAGTTAATGAAATATATAACCGATTGGGTGACTGAATTGCAATCACGAGCATCTGCGAACGACGCACATAGACAGTACGGCTGGACCCCTAAAATGAAATCGTTTGTGTTAGGTCGCAGCGAGATAACTGCGGGACATACGTACGTTAACCATCCGTCCATAGCCACAAGAGATACTATTGACGCCTTTGAACCTAAGGGCACCCTAAAGGGTTGGAAGAATGCCATATCGTTCTACAATAGAGATAGTCTGGCTATGCACCAGTTCGTTGTATGCGCCTCACTTGCGTCCCCACTCATGGAGCTTGTGCCAGATATACACGCAGCGGGATTACATATCCACAGTACTCAATCTGGCTTAGGTAAAACTACCCTACTGAATGCAGCGTTATCTATATGGGGCGACCCGAAAGAACTGCACATAGTAGGTAAGGACACAGATAACTTCTCAATGAACCGTGCAGAGGTATACAAGAATATACCTTTTGGTGTGGACGAGATTACTGCACTAGACCCGCAGAAACTGAGTGACTATGTGTACGCCCTTACTGGTGGTAAACAAAAAGGACGCATGAGTGGTGGTGCAAACCAAGAACGTTTCCGTGGAGCACCGTGGGGTTTCTTAGCGATAAGCACAGGGCAGTCAAGCTGTATAGAACGTATCTCTTCTGTTAAAGCCGCCCCGAAAGCTGAGGCCCAGCGACTACTAGAGACGCAGGCAAAAGTAGTCGAGTTTATAGATAAGAACGAGACGGACCGATTCAATACGGATCTAGGCAAACACCATGGGCATGCAGGGCGTATCGTGATTCAGTACATGCTACGTAACCTTGATGAAATGCAAGAGCTATATAGAAGAGTACAGATCACTGTAGATAAGAAGTTTAACCTAGGTGCACCTAACCGGTTTTGGTCTACATTTGTGGCCCACGCCCTAGTCGGGTGTATTATTGGTAACAAGCTAGATCTCATACACTTCAAAGCCAGTGTAGTGATGACATACGCAGGGGAGCTAATTAAAGAAAACCGAGCAGCCGCCATTAGTATGGAAGTGTCTGTTGAGGCTATCCTCAACGAGTACCTAAGTGAACATTGGGGTAGCATCCTACAAATTAAGAGTACCCAAGACCTACGCGGAGTAGCTAACAACAATGGGTTGGATGTACATGTGTTACCTGAAATGAACCCTAAGACTAGGCTGGTGGCACGATACGAGACGGATACACACAAAGTATTCTTGGTGCCTAAGGCACTTAAGGCTTGGTGTGTCAAGAAGCAAATAAACTACGCAGGACTTACTGTGGACCTAAAGGTTAGCCTTGGGGCGACTAAGGCTAAGATGCGTTTGGGTAAAGGCACACGCGTAAATTTACCACCCACAGACGTTATTGTCGTTGATTGTACTGACTTCTGTTCTGATTTTGAGGGAGCACCAAATGAGGATGGATTGGAATAGCATAACCCCTAAGGTTGCCCATAAATCTGGTGAGATAACTCCTGACGGGGCACGGATAGCAATTAACTGGGACGATCTGGCTATTGGGTGGTCCGTATTTGTTCCTTGTATAGCCACTATTCGTGCCAAGGACCAACTCAACAATATAGCAGCAGCGCGAGGCATTAAACTTAAACACTACGTATGTATAGAGCAGGGCATGTACGGTATTAGGATATACCGCACTTTGTGATATACTATCCTTGGTTGTGGGAACAACTAATTCATAGTGTCTTTTATGCCCTACCTAAACAGCAGGGCATTTTTTTTGCCTATTCCCATATGGATATGTCTTTATCGTACTCCGCCATGTTCTCTAGTAGGTCCAACCGCAATCTTGGGTTTAGTGTTACACCGTGCACCATAGACTCACTAGTCTTCATGTGTTGGCCAATAGACCGCTTGATGGATTTAGGGGTTACAGCCATGGCTGGGTTCCTAACGCTAAATGCAATCATGTCATCCATGATGTCCTGCATAGCTTCCACATCACCTTGCCTCATAGCCACGTAGTACTTGCGATGTAGTAGTGAGTACTCCTCAACTATACTTCTCTCAATACGTTTCGTGTTAGCGTTCTGCTGCAACTTATAAGAGTAGTCTGCAGGGGTGAAGCCTAGTGCTTGGGCTGCCAACTGCCCCACACCGAACTCGTCATGTATCGTGTCCCCACGTAATGTTTTAGCCCCCTCAGTACCGAACCGAATGGTTTTAAACATACTACGTATAGCCGCAGGCATTAACTGCTCTACCCCCCGCTCTACGTGGCCCTCGGCAATTAGGTCCGCGCCTCGGTTCATACCCAAACCAATACTAAGTACTGGTCCACCCAGCTGCTCTATGGCAGTCATTATAGCAGGTTGGTCGCGGCTGGACCTAGGGCTACGGAATATAAGGTCGCTTAGACCCATACGGCTGGCTACGTCTACACCGAACAGATAGTTACCCATACCTGAGTACATATCTTCACCTAGGTACTTACGTGTGGCGGTCTCGAAGTCGTCCTCGTCGTCCTCTAGGAACAAGTTAGCAACTGCGGCAATCGCGCCGTACAGCGGTAATCCTTGGGCACCTGCGACAAGTGCAGTAGCCCCAGTAATCCCCATAAGCTGCCTACGTGCCATACGTTTGTCTTCTACTGAACCACGGATGGACGAGTCCGTAAGTTTAGCTAGTAGGTAATACATAGACACACCATACCGTTTAAATAATAGTGCGACTTTGCCAAGACCACGTTGTGCAATACGTGGGGCGGCTGCGGCTACTGTGCCACCGTTAGTTAACTCAACTACGTACACCGCTTCTTCTGCTGCTTCGCGCATCGCTGCAGCGTCAATAGTACGCCCTGAGTCCTCCATATGATTCAGTTCTAGGTCATAGGCTGCAGCCAGCGCAATTTGGCGGTTAGCACGTTCTGCATGGTGGAATATAAAACCAGACACTGCGTTGACTTTAGACCAATTGTTATCTACGTCTGCCATATCCAACACGTCATAAGTAATAGACCTGTTAAGCTGCCCTAGACTACCCGCCACTTCGACTAATACACGGTACCGTTTAATCTCTTTCGGTAGGTCAGGATCATCAAAGTCGTAGTTGTCTATAGAGGGGGCAGCGCTATGCGTTTCCCGCATCATCCCATCAGGCCCGATCACATCAATGGTGCGCTTAAACCCACTGTTAGCAAACAGTCTAGTCGCCCTACCAATTGCAGATGTGGTGTTCCCTAGACCGTACTTACCTGCTAAGTAAGGGGCGACAACCATAATAAGTTGAGACATGTTCACTAATGCTGAAGATACGTTAACACCCAACGTCATTGCGAAACCAAAGGCCGTGGCTTTCTTAGCCCATCCCTGCACATCTGGGTTTCTAGCAAAATCTGCACGTCTATTCAGCTCCGCTAGTAGCAATATAGCAACGTCATTATTCTTCTCATGTACCTTAACGTACTCTTTCATCTCGTCCTGTAGGGACTGTATCTGCCCACCGTACTCCATACGGTTTAGTTGACGTATTAGGTTGTGAGACTTACGTTTCAGGGCGTGCACTGCGTCATGCTTACCCTTACGGGCTAGGCTAGTAGGGGTAACGTCACCTGAGAAACCTCTAGTGCCCTTACGGTTTCGGAACGATTGAGCAAAGGACGATTCAGGTAGAGAGTCAACGAACAACCGCATTATTTCCTCTTTCGCTGCGGTGTCCACCCCATTGGTATCCATGACTTTAATCACCCCATTAACAAAGGATGTTGGTGGCGCGTTATCGTAATTAACCTCTGATAAGTTCATAAACTGGTCAGCGCCACTCACTGCATCAATGGCGTCTTCTACAGACATCTCAGGGCCTTTACCTGTCTTAGAGTCCTTAACCTTCTTATCCACAGCAGAACGTCTTTCCTTATACGTGTGCTCACGCAAAGCTGCGAGCGCCAGCCTGCGTTCTTTCTTGGTCTCAAAGGATTCTACGTAGAACTCTAGCACCCCAGTCTTAGGGTCTTTAGCTGTATAAGACATCCAGAAAGATCCCGTACGGGATAATGGGAAGTAAGGGTCAATAACACCGCTATCAAACAGGCGGTTATAGATGTCTGTGTACACCTTATTACGGGTAGCGTCGTCTAAGGATGTCTTACTTATCCTAGATTTAAGGGCTTCGCCTACTTCCTCGTGCAGCATCTTATAGACGTTGCGCATAGACTTGTAGTTCTCTTGCCCTTCCTTACCTAACGTTTTCCATGGACCGGCATGCAGCTCGTCGTATATAGCCAACTTCTCACCAGTATACTCACCCCTAGGCTTCGTTGGGTCAACCCCCTCAATGGTACTCGTGTACATAGCCTCATTAAACACATCCAGCTTGGTGGGGTTACTACTAGCCCACTTAGCGATACGTTTCACAGTAGGTTCAATCATACGGTTCATAGTGTCAATAGACCCACTCTCCTCCAACACTATACGGTCTAGTTTCGGGGACATAGGTATAACACTTTTGGCTGCGTCCACTAGCGCGTTTAGTGGTAGGGTACTCAGCATGCCAGATTTTAGTACCTCTGGGATACCCTCAGACAGTATACGGAGCACTTTCTCTGTAGCACTCTCGTCAAACTTAGGTGCCCTGCTTACTGCAGCATCTACTACACCCTCAGTTTCGCCGTTGGCACTCCTAGCGTAGAGCACGCCTCCATTCTTATACACTGCAGACGCGGACAACAACCGGTTAGCCATTGCATCTATGTGGTCTATCGCAGACACCCCCTTCTGGTGCGGACGACCTAACAAACTACGTAGTAGGTTAGCTATTGCGTTAGTGAACTTATCCAGCGCAGTTACCTTACCCCCGTCTGGGCGTAGGGTAGCCAAGGTCTGGCGGAACACAGGGTTACTGAATGCTTCTGCCACGAACTCATCTAGGTTCTTAGTACCGTACACAGTACCTAAATCACCTTTCACTGCCTCATATATCTTGTTTATCTGTCGGGTTACAGGGTGCCCTTTCCTACGGATAGTAGCAGCGGTCGCTGCATGCACTGCCTCATGCAGTAGTGCATGTACATTAAGTCCGTTAGTAGCGTCCAGCTCTATGTTATTGCCTTTGGTGTTGTATAACCCTAGAACAGGTTTACCAGTGGAGCTAGTCAGGCCCTCCACTATGGAGATCTTAGTAGTTGCGAGCAACTTAACCAACTTCCCTGCAATGCGATGTACGTCAGGGTTGGGGGAAGTTGTTGCAACAATACTAAGGGCAAGTGGTAAGTTGCCATTGCGAATTGCATTAAGCGCCTCAGGGTGCAAGGGTATATTCAGTGCCGCTTCTGGATCAGTTAGGTAGAGATCTTCTACAATGTCTATGCCCTCAAACAACTCAGACAGTGTCCCTGCATTGGCTACGAACTCTTCACTCTCAAAGTCCTCGTTTACGGATATGTCTACCACTCCGTAGTCTTCCACTAATACCTTATTCGCCTTATCTAAGGTCTTAATAGCTTTATCACGGGAGTCCCGCATCGTTTTGTCTGCAGCATCGTTATCCCACCTACGGGTGTCCCGCTCTGCTAAGCGCGTCTGCTCTACCTGAGTGGCATAGATCATACTATCCATAGTGGCAATGAACCCATCGCTCATGTTTTCCTGTACCCACTTCACGGCACTCTTTGCGTGCCTACCTCCCGTACCCTTATGGAATGCAGTATCTATAGCACTCTCATCCGAACGACGGAACGCATTAGGGCTGTACATGATGTCGTACACTAGGTTAGCTAGGGCATCAATAGGGCGGCGTTTCTTGGAAAAGTAGTTAAACGCAGCGGTACCACTTGTTGTGTTGCCACCACCAGACTCGACCAACTCAGCAATAGTCTCAACATCTTCGGACGTAGTAGGGTCCGTAGCGAAAGTCGCATTGTAGTCCCTATCAGGGGCGTATAGATCTTGGGCACCTGCAGTCTCCCCATGGGCTTTATGGGCCGCGTCGAGTTTATCCAATGACTCAGGGGCTGCTTTAGCTTTAGGTTTGGACTTAGGTTTAGCTTCTGCTTTAGGTTTAGGTTCAGCTTTAGGTTTGGCTTCTGCTTTAGGTTTGGCTTCTGCTTTGGGTTTAGGCTCAGCTTTAGGTTTAGCTTTAGCTTTAGGTTCAGCTTTAGGTTTGGCCTGTGGGGTCAACTCTACCTTAGGTAGCATCGCAGATAACGTAGGGCTTCCCTCTGTGGTTACTTTGCTACTCATCCGGGGCTTGTCTAAAACCTCTTCTGTGGAAACTTGTTCCAGTGTAGGTTGTCCAGTTTCGTCAAGTGGCTTCTGTGGGGTACTATCTGACTCTATTTGTTCAGGAGTAGTAGGTTCAACCACCCCGGGTATACCCTCTGAAACATCTAGCGTAGGTACAGGTGTCAGTTTGCTTTCAAGGGACAAACCTAAATCTAATTTGGTATCTTCATCAGTTACGGTATCGTCCTGAACTGGAGAAACAGGTGGGATACCAGTTCCTGCTGGCGCTGTAGATTTGACCTCTCCAGTGCTCGTAGCGGGAAGCCCTTTAGTTGCAGGTTTAGCTGTGGCCTTGGCTTGTGGGAGCACGCCCCCTCTAGGACCAAACATCTCTCTCTGCTGTTCTGGCCCCTGCTCTAATAGTTTGGTAACACCGAACTTAACTTCCCCTGATACCTTAGGATTATTAGCGAACTCAGTGAGTTGGGCTTTAACATAGGCAGCGTCTTCGGCATTGTCCATGTCCTTACCTAGGACTCGTTTTCGTACCGGTGCAGCTTTTGGTATCCTCGCAGTGTCCAGTTGTTCCTCAGTTATTGGGGCTGAAATAACGCTGTCAGTGCTCGTAGCGGGAAGCCTCTGCCCATATTGCTTCTTGCCTGCCTTCTTGCCCTGCACACCTTCTAAAGTCGGTTGGTGGGCCTCTACTGTGGTTGTACGCTCAGGGATAACTGCTTCCATAGCAGTGGTACCCACGTCCTGTTCTGGTACCGCAGTTACCACGGGCTCAACTACAGGGGCTTGTGCATTACGCACGTCTGTGGACCGCTTTATGGTTGCTAGTTCAGTTTCTGTAGGTGTTGTATTTCTGAACCCTGTCGCAGCTAATGCAGTCTGGAAATCTTTGGTTACTATATTGTGGTCTTGGGCACGGGATTCTTCCACCACGCTAAGTAATACGTCACGGCGCTTCTGTTCTGTATCCCGTGTCTGTTCTAAGTCTCGCTGGTTATCTATGGCAGCGGTATTTTGTTGCAACTTTGCTTGTTCTATCTCTTCAGTGGCTACACGATCTGCCTCGAGCATACCTTCTATTTCAGTGGTCTCTAGGGTGTCTATCTCTGATACTAGGTCTAACTGTTGAGGATTGTCTATATTAGACGGGGTTGTATCTTTAGGGGGAGCTACAATACCTTCTTGCTGGGCGGTGGAAGTACCCAACAGCTCAAGCTGTCCCTCCGTAGCTCTACCTTCTTCGTCTAGAAACATATCTGACTGCGTAGGGGTATCTTGTAGTTCTTCTAGAGCTACTTGTTCGGCAGCATTAGACTCCTCTGCTTCAGCTTGTACGACGTTCTCTTGTGTAGCTATCTGTTCCAGTGCTTCCAAGTCAACATCAACGTCGTCGAACAGGTCTAACTGGGTGCCATCTGGCCCACCCTCTGGAGTTGCCTCACCCGCTGGGGGCGTGCGGCCCCGAGACTTCTTGGTAAATAGGTCTACCATGGCCTGTAATATTGCACCTGACCCTGCGCCTATCGCACCTTCATGCGCCGCACCTTCGGTAAGCTCTTGTTCTGGGTTGTACCCCTGCTCGATAAGGTTCTGGAGTATGTTACTTGCAGCTTCCTGTGCACCCTCTAATCCACCGGTTACACTGGCGTTATAGACGCGATCTCGTATCCGTTCTACACTCTTAGGGCCTAGTTTTTGTACAAGGTTTGTAAGTAATGGCACCTTTAAGGCTTTAACCGCACGAGATATAGGCAACACGTCCAGTGTACCCACTGCAGCACCTTTCCGTATCGCATCGTTACGCACATCTTCAGACACACCGGCTTCACGAGCACGTTCACTCGCCTCACCAGCACCAGCACCCATAGCCAATAGCCCTGTGCCCGCAGTTAATGCTAACGCTGGTGCGCCTAAATAGGCACCTGCTATAGCTGGCGCGGCTAAACCCGCTATGGAGCCTAAACCAGAGGACAACTGGTAGGCTATAGACTCAGGATCACCTCCTTCAGGGCGTAAGTAGTTGGCAGCGCTTTGGATCTTCTCCCTAGCAGCCAGTTCAGTATCTTCTTCCAATAAAGCAGCGGCACCAAGGGAAGTAAGCTCCCCCATGTTAACTGCGCCTGCACCAAAACCAGTAGCGACGTTCTCAAAGAACCCACTCTCCCCTTGTGGAGGGCTAATAGGCTGGCGCATCCTTTCCTGTCGGGCTGCGTCTTCTTCTGTCTGCATTCGGGCTTTTATTGCCTTAACTACTTGGTCGCGGGTCGCCCCTTCAGGCCCTTCTATACGATATGTTTTACCTTCAGGCCCTACGATACTGTAAATAGGCATGTGTGTCCCTTATTCCACTGTTAAATTGCCAAAATCAGCGTCACTTATAGCTGAAGGGGCACCTGCATTACCCAGAGCTGATTTTGTCAGCATATCACTTATAAGCGCCCCTGTGCTTTTTAAGCTATCAAGGGGGTCTTTATATGGTAATAGGGCTTCGGCCCGCATATCTACAAGGCGCTGCTGTACAGTGGCCCTTTTATCATCGGACAGCTTACCAGTAGCAAGGCTCATCTTAAGCCCAGTATACTCTGAGTCCCCCTCAAGGGCTGCACTAACAGTAGTCTGTATAGCCGCAAATGTCTTATCTATACTACTACGTACCCCCAATAACTGAGTATTATTCATGTTTTGGCGCACTATCTTGTTGTACTCTGCGGCTATGGTGTTAGCGACTGCCTGCAGCTTACCAGTAAATTCAGTTCTTTTTTCGTCGCTATCTAGTTGAGTATGTAAGTTTGCAGTAGTGACTAAGTTCGCAGTCGCGGCAAGAAGGGCCTCATTCTTAATCGCCATATCCTGTAGGAGCGTTTGTGCCTTAAGCTCACCTTTCTTGGTTTCCAGTGTAACCTTGTCAGTATCCGCCTGAGACACTGTCTGCATTGCTATATTCTGCCCACTTACTGCGGACTGCTCTGAGGCATCTGCGGACGTATCTGCAGCTGAGCGTATATCCCTAGACTTGCTCACTAGGTCTTGGAACTCTTTGCTGCGTGTATTAAACAACTCTTGACGTGCTGTGTCTTGTTGTTGTTGTACTCTGGATGAACTCGCCGCTGCTCCACCCATACTTGAAGCAAAATCATGCCCTCCGCCAAGGCCCTGTAGCCAACCTTGCATTTGCTCCCAAGCTAGCTTGTTAGGGTCCATCATACGTTGCTCGTTAGCTCTACGTTCTTCTATTAACGCTTCTAAGCCCTGCCGTTCCTTTTGGGTATATTGCGAACGCCCAAGACTACGTTGATAGGCCGCTTCGTTAACGTCCTTCATATTAGCCTGTAGTCTTTCATCTTCCACACGCTTTAAGTTAGGATTACGAGGAACATCCATTCCACCTAGTATTTTCTGTAGAGCATCTTGGTTAACTCCCTCAACAGCAGCAGGGGCTCCAAGTACTGGGGTTGTCCTATTCGAGACAAGTGAAGCTACACCTTGAGGTCCAGTTTGGTCCACTTGGGTTTCAGTTAAGTTCCCCGGTGTTGTGGGTAACTTATTCAGGGCTGGACCCGACGCTGCTCCGGTTAAGTTCCCCGGCATTCCTTCTACTGGTAGCTTGCGCTCCGCCCCTGCTACGGTTGGGTTCTCCGGCTTTACTTCAGACTGGGGTATATCTTTTGGTATCCATGTTGGTTTTTCCCAAGAGCCGGTGCGGGCACTTGGGTCATTTTTCGCCTTGTATATGGCGAGTAGCACCTGTCTCTGGCGGTCTTTGTCCATTGCTAAAAACATAGCGCTGTCCCTTACCCCAACAAGGGCTAAGTCCTCAGCACTGGGGGTTTTCGGCCCCCGCTTATTAACTAGGTCCCCAGCGGCGTATCCAACGATACCACCTTCAGCCATACCCATAGCATTGGGGGGCATTGCCCCTGCAATACCGGAGT
>Ga0307984_1001199_pt1 | contig 10955 bp, 17 predicted proteins | sample EllFjometageno78_FD_203169 | JGI IMG/M metagenome (GOLD analysis project Ga0307984, IMG submission 203169) | Marine microbial communities from Ellis Fjord, Antarctic Ocean - #78 | ecosystem: Environmental > Aquatic > Marine > Unclassified | place: Southern Ocean | collected 2014-10-09 | reverse complement strand
ATAATACAGGGGAAGCTAGGTTTAACCAGCCCTTCCATATGTAATCAAAGAATCTATCCGCCATCTCTGGCTTGTACAATCTACGAGCAACAGTCTTAGCTACTCTCTGGTAAGCATCGCGAGGGGTCTCGCCTTCCAGCAAATACCCACCCGCAATCGTTTTTCTATATACTTCTGTGTCACCCCACTCTGGGTAATCAGTTCCTTTAATCCATTCGTTATTCCAATTTACCATATATCTTCAAAGTCTTCGCCTTCATTTGCTTTTGAGTAATCCGTGGGGCGGATAGCAAAGAAGTCTGTGTGTGTTACCCCTCCTGTTAAATGATAGAACCAATCTAATTTGCTGGCGCTGTCGGCTACGTATGCAAAGTAATTGCCTAAATCTAAATAGCCAAGCTCTACAAGCTTTTCGTTAGTGCGCTTTTTAATAAAGTTCTTAAGATCTGCAGATGCAATACCTTCAATGTCTCCCGCTTCAAACATCTTATCAATGTAACTCATCTCGAGTTTAACCATTGCTTCGGCTGCATCGATAACGCCTTCGCGGCAATGCTCGAATAAGGTTTCATCTTCAGCGCACATTTGTCTAAACAATTGACAACCCATCTTGCTGTGCAATGATTCATCTCTTACGCTCCATTTCATTTGTTGGCCAACGCCTTTAAGTAAGTTGCGCAACTGGAATGAATATAGTACAGAGAATGCAGAGTACAAACTAACGCCTTCAGCAAATGCGCTGAACACAGCTAGTGATAATGCAATGCCTTTTGTATCTCGACCTTCATAAGCGATCAGATTATCGAACCTAGCAGCCGTTGCGGGCTCATGTAAGAACGCTTCATAGTCTTCTAACCCTAATGTCTCATTGAGGTAACTATAAGCCACTGCGTGGACTGTTTCTTGTGAGCCAAACATCATAGCCATTTGCTGTATTTCGTGCTTTGGAAACCAACCAACAACTTTCTGCGTCCAGTAATCAGACACAGCACATTCAGTCTGTGCAAATCCTAATAATATATTACCTACTACACTTTTTTCTTTGTCTGTTAACTTTTCGTTCCAGTCCTTGAGATCGCTTTGCATTGATATCTCGGTGTGTAACCAAAAAGCCTGAGCTTGTTTCAACCATCCCTCTGTGTAGTATTCAGGGTACTCAAATGGTTTGTAAGCTATTCTAGGTGTAAATAATCCCATTAGTTTTCTACTTGGAAACAGAAATCTATAAAGGGTAGATAGAACACGTGAGAGGTAGTCTCCTCATCATGGTAAGATCTCATACCTACAACCACACCCGGGTAAAAGCCTATGCTCAACTCCCATACTTTTTTATCGTCGTTCATATTTTTCTATTTGTTCAATTAATTCTTTGTATATAACTTTGCCTCGCATTTCCCACGACCAGTCTATCCACTTGTGGATCTGTCGCTCTGCGTACTTTTTCCTGGCATTTGCTTTTGTTTCTCCAGGATTAGTCTTATAGTCTCGTCGCATTCTTTTTGATTTTGAGGTTTATATAAAGTAAAAGGCTCTAGCTTCTTATCGGCTATGATTTTCTTAAATAATTTCCATCTAAGGGGGAAGGACTCGTTTGCTCTCCCTTTAGTTTCTATTATAAAGTGTCTTCCGATGAAGTCGGGGGTGTATTTGATGTTAAGTATTTTCTTATTCCCTCGATTACTATATTCTCCCTTACCGTTCCCCTGTCGTTCCCAAGATTCGAACGGGAAATCAAAAGCTCCAGCGAGCTCGAAAGTTTCTCCTTCATATAATGCAGATATTTTTGCTTTTTTTAATGCTAAGTACATATATTTCTCCAGCCCAGAAGCAAACATAATACCGTCATACGATACTTTGTTAGCTCTTACTGGTCCTTTCTTACGTGTAAATTTCTTTTTCATATTACTTCTCGGAGCTCTTTGCATCATGCAGCATCTCTTTAGCTTTTTGTAAATACAACACTGCATCCATCATCTCTTCTTGTAAATGCTCAAGCCACGCAAACATATCGCTTGAGTCTGCATCAAGAGTGACATTATACTTTTTAAAGCCTACGTCTGAACGTCCAACAAACTTATCTACTACGCGCTCAACAACTGGATCGCGGAAGTTAATTATTTTTTGTTTCATAATGTTGCAGATTTAGATTTTAAGTAATTGGAAATTGAATTGTCTTCAGGCATAGTTTGCTTTACGAACGTTCCATTAACCATGCTGCCAGATCTATTAACAATCTCATTATAAGCAGACTCAATACAATCTTCAATACGGACGCCTCCAAGCTCGGCAAGGTTGGTGAGGACAACAACAGCATCACCAATAGCGTCAATAAACTCGTCATTATCAGACTTAAGTACTGCTTCACTAAGTTCTCCGACTTCTTCATATAATTTAATTAATTGTGTTTTAGTGTCACCGTTTTTATATATGCCACGTTCAAATGCCCATGCACGTATTGCGTCAAAGATGGTGTCATCCTCATTAGAATCGTAAGGCGCTCGTATTGATTGCACGGCAAATCTATCTTGCTCAAAGTTATCAAAAGCTTTGTTGTATATAAAACAACGCCTATCACTAAACTGTGATGGCAGTACGTTATTCATTATCCATATTACGTTCTTAGCATCGATAGTAAAGCGATAGCCTTGAGGTGTTACCCATGACAACCCTAAGTTGTCCATTAGTCTGCCCTTAAGCTTGTCAATAGACATAGGGAACGTTGTAGTTGCTTCTGTTGAATTTAATTTCATTGGATTTTTATTTTTAAATAAGTTCTTGTATAGAGTAGTGTCAACTTTATACCCATAAGACTTTTGAAGTTCTATTTCCAAGAGTGATATCTCATTGATATCGTCGCCAGTAAATAAAACTTCGTATTCGTCTGGGGCATAACCCTGTTGCTGTGTTACTCTCTTATTAAGATCACGCGTTACGCCAACCTTTTTACCTGGTATATGATAAATGCTATACATTATTTGCCAACAGATAATGGAGCAGGGATCGCAGGTAGCGGATCATAGCCCTCGATTAATATATCATCAAAGTCAGGTATGATTACCTCGTTATGAAAGTTTGCAGTAATGCCTTTGCTTAATGTTATCTTAGGTAAGTCTCTTTCGTGATGTAGCCTAGATAAGTAAACGCCTGCTTGTTTTAAGTGATCGTTATACAAATGGCAATCACCAAGCTGACCAACAAGCTCACCAGGTTTTAAGCCAGCGCCTTTAGCTAGCATCTCAAGTAGTAAACCGTACATAGCAATGTCGTAAGGTAAGCCTAAGAATACATCAGCTGAGCGCTGTTGCCACATAAGACTTAAGCGTCCTTCATTTACATACACCTGAAAAGCATAATGACACGGAGGCAAAGCCATATCATGCATATCTTGTGGAGCCCATGCGCTGACCATAAGACGCCTGGATGTTGGATTAGACTTGATCTCTTCTACAAGATTAAAAAGCTGGTCAACGCCCTCAAAATTGCGCCATTGCTTGCCGTACACAGGCCCTAGTGTATTGTCTGTTCGACCTGAACGTTTATAATCAGCATCCCAGTACTTTACGCCGTTCTCGTGCAAGTAAGCAAGATCAGTTCGACCTTGTGCTATCCATAATAATTCATGAAAAGCTTGCGAGTAGTACACGCGTTTACCGTTAAGTAACGGAAAGCCACGTGACATATCATGGCGAATGGTTCTGCCAAACAAAGACTTAGTGCCTGTGCCTGTGCGATCAGCTTTAGCTGGTGCTAATGATAAGTCAAGCATTAACTTGTTATAATCATTTTCTATGTTTTGCATAATAATATAAATAGTATTTGTAAATTTGCGGCCATAGTTCCTTAGCCTTAAATGTATTCGGATTACGGTTTAGCCGGCCTTGTATTATAATGTCTATATAAAAGTTCTGAGGATTGGCTACAACTTTATCGGCGGCTAGCGGTGCAATGATGATATCGTTCTTGATACACCAGGACATAGCTTTCTGTTCTTCAGGTGTTCTATAATAATCACCAAAGTCTGTAGTCTTGCCTTTCTTTTTATATACCATTATTCCCAGGGCATCTTCTCACCTGAAAAATCAGGCTTCTCCTGCGGCATAAAGCTACCGGAGCGTGGCTCCCATTTAAAATGGGCTTCTGCACCGTTCTGCCCAAGGTTTTGGAACTTAACCTTAAGCACTTTGCATTTAACGGTGTTAGCTTCGTAATCTCTGTGAACTAGTAATCCGTGGTATGAAGCATCGTACCATTCGCCACCGCCTTTGATGTTGTACATCGTAGGTTCTTCAATCTTGCCATTGGCATCTTTGTACATCTTAGTAGGATGTGCAACAACCATAACGAGCACGTCATACTTCTTAGCAAAGATCTCAATCTGCTGCAGGTACTCGAGTGTGTATACATTAACATCACCAGAGGCGTCGTTAGATCGTACTTTGTTAAATGGATCAATAACTAAACACTTAATGCCTTTACGCTTTACTAGCTCAGCACCTTTGCGAAGTACAGCCTCGAGTGTATACTTCTCCATGTCAATATGAAAGAAGTTGCTATTGCAATGATCTGCTATTTGATTCCATTTGTCACCATTGATATCATCTGCTGATGGCATATCGCCCCACACTTTGCGCATTAGCTTATGAGCATGTAAATATGTAGGTTGATTCTCGGGTGATGCAAACGCAGTCTTCCAGCCGTATAGGTTATTGTAACCTACAACCATTTGATCGACAAAATCAGATTTACCAGAACTAGGTATCCCAGTAACAGTAATGAACTGACCAGTATAAGTGCTGAATATATCGTCAAAATTCTTAAGACCGATTTGAAACCCAGGTTTGAAACCGTTTCTAACAAAGTCGGAGACGTCGTCCTCAATGTCTTTAAACGTTGTGACGTTCTCGAGTGGTACTGGTTTCGCGCCAGTGATCCTTGATAATAGCTTTTCTTTGCCATGAGTAATTAAGTATTCGTTAGCATCCTTGCAGTCATCGAATGTAGTTAAGAAACATACTTCAGAACCTAAACGTCGTATAAGCTCAGACTGTAACCGCTGTCCTGCTTCATCAGAATCAACTGCTAGTATGATCTTCTCTTTGTCTTCAAAGTAATCTATACAACTATCTAAGTAGTCAAGGTTGTTAGTGCCCAACGTAGCGCCGTTTGGAACGGAGACCACATTACTAATGCCTGCTTCATACAAAGCCAGTACATCCATCTCACCCTCAACAATAACACAATATTCAAAGCCAACAATGCTGTTGATGTTATAGAATATCTTTTCAGCGCCTTTGTACAGCTTAAAATTCTTCCTGCCATCTCTGTACTTTACGTTAATGAGCTGATCGCCCATAAAATAATTAAACTTTATAACGTTCTCGGTCTTACCGGTCTGCGGCATAAACTCAGGGCCCTCAGTAACCGCTAAGTCACTGAGGGTTTGCTGAGATATTCCACGAGTGCCAAACCATTCCTCTACCTTAGTGCCACGCTCTTCTAATACGAAGTCGCTTGGTCTTATGTAAACCTTCTCTGAAGAACCTTTACGCTGATAAGTATGTAGCTGGAATGATTTACTACAATTATGACAAGTGCCGAGACCACGTTCCCAATCGTAAGAAGCACACTTTGCTTTCTCATTCTTAGGTTTTCTATCGGGAGAGCACAAAGGACATACGCCCTGTGACTTACCTTCCTCAAGACCATGTTGATTGAAGCTGTCAATCAAGAATCCATTGATCTCTGTTGTTTCCATTGAATTGAATTAAATTAATCTTCTATTGAAATTACGTTACCATGCTTGTCCACATGAATATTAACGTAGTCGCCCTCGTGTTTTTCATCCATCATATGATTAAAATGGTAGATCGTCGACTGGTTGCGCTCTTGGCGGTGGGGGAGCTTGTCCTCCTCCTTGCTGGTCTGTTCTTGGTGCTGCGTCAACGTTTTCGCCATTAGTCCATACGACTTTTACATTGCCAAGATATATTTTAGGTGTCTTGGCGTCACGCTCTTCTTTAGATTGTTCCATCATCAGCGGCCCTTGATTGCCAAACTGATCAACTTCATCATTGATAGTAATAGTAATAGGAAGATACTTTCCTTTCTTACCAGTAATGATCTTGCTCTTGTCAATCATATTAAGATTGATACTTCCTTTAATTATTGAAGCCATAGTTACAATGTTTGATTTATAAAATAATTAGTAGGGTCAAAGTTTTCATCTTTATGAAATAAATTGTACGCCTCGACTGCTTTTTGAACCTTGTCAGCACCTCGCTGATAGAATTCCGGTGAGCAATCAAATATACCGATTTGATGTGTATTCTTATCTACAACTATAAACAACATTTCATAGCCGAATAGCTTGCTGTAGATGTACGCTTGGCTATCGTAGTTATACTTCTTAGCCGACCATCTGAAACCGTCAAGGTCTGCAGTAGTCTTAAGATCAATGATTAGCTTCTCATCATGGTTAATGATATCAGCTTTGCCTTTCCATAAGGCGCCATCAATCTCTTTAATTCCTGGTAACTCATATTCGCCACTCGAGGGACGTATTAGAGAACGACACACATCATTCTCTAATACTTTGTCTATCATAACTTCACATAGATCAACCTCGGATTGTAGTAAACACATTTCACCACCGGAAAGCTCTTTGTACACTTTTGTATTTCTGGTAGACGCTTCAATAACTCTATACTTCTTGAGCTTCTCTGGCTCTAAGATAGCAGTGTGAAAATATCCGCCTACAAGAAATGCAGGAATCTGGGCTTGTGGTTGCCCAAGTGACAAAGGATTTTTTAGCAAGGTAGAGATGTTTGAGTTGCTCAGGAATTGTTTTCCGAATTCTCCGTAGTAATGCTCATCTTCTCTTAACTTGTTAACCGCTTCCTCATTAGTCATATTATAGTGTTTGTAATTCTTGCTCTACTTCTTTAGATAGAACATACTTTTGCTTGATAGCATCAATCTTACCGCCGCCTTTAATGTAGTCTCTCGCTTTTGCGAATGCAGGGTCAGTTTTTGATGATAAACTAGCTTTGTTAATTGCGGCTTTACCGTGTGTATTGCCTGCGTCACTGTCTTGGGTGTCATCGATTAAAAATAAGTTGCCTAAAGCATACTTTTTTCCGTAAGATGAAGCACTACCAAACTTTTGGGGCATTTGCATACCCTTCTGTTGAAGATCAATACCAACAACGGAAGTTGCATGTATAGACTCTTTACCATCAGAAATTGTAGCTTTTGTTTCCATTATTGGGAAATCAAAAGTTGTTTCGATTAATCGTTCACTGACGATAACAGATACTCCTAGCTCTAATAGATAGGGTTTTGTTGCTTCGAGGATGTCTTCGGCGGACCGGAAATAGTACTTGCCGAAGGAGTTAAATCTAGATTTTTTAGACTTGAACTTTGTCTGGATCGTTGCCAGCTTTTCGTTTATTGTCATAGGGTTTGTAGGGTTTCGTTATTATTATAATTACACATATTTCATTGTTGTTAACTGAGTGTTTGTACTCAACTTAAAGATAATCAGACACTTGGGACGCATCAGTCTTGTCTATCAGTATATCTATGGCGTCTTTTTTAATCTGCGATATGCGCACATTTGCTGTAGATACATTGATATTCAGCAAGTCAGCTATTTGGTTTGCCGACATCTTATCAGTATCAAGACCATAAGACAGCCTAAGCACATCGTATTGCATTATGTTTAAATGCTCAGTCATTAAGCTTAGCAGATACTTATTCATAAGCACTAGCTTATATGGCTCCGAGGTGTCAGGTACTTGAAAGATAGGATTTTCATCATCATCAGTATAAGCATCAATGCTTGAGAATATACTATTGAAGAACAATGCAACCATCTTTTCGTCATCAGGACTTTTGCGGATTTCATTAAGCTTGTGCTCGGGGATGCGTACGTCGCCTCTATTAATGTCTATAGCGCGTCGTATCGCTCCCTTTATGCGTTTGGATAGAAATGACTTAATAGTCTTTTCAGCATCCTCAGATTCGTTTATTGTAACCCAGTCAATCTTATCGACAGCAGCAATTAAGCCATACGACCCTTCTTGTATAAGGTCATTGATGCTCATAACGCCAGAGGCCTGGTCTGATGTAGAGAACTTACGTGCTAGGCTTTCGACCAGTGGTAAGAAGCGAACAATGAGGTCATCTCTTTTGTAGGCGCCGAAGTCTTGTTCATCAGTTCCAGCAATAAATTTCTCTTCAGGCATGCTTGCGAGTAAGTCTTCTTTGTACATAACATAGTTTTGTATATTATACTTTTTCATTGTATAGTTCTTGGTTAAGTAGTTCTTTTTCTTTCTTTAATTCAACACCCATATTACGATGTATCGTACGTGTAGTGCAGCTTAAACTGCTAGACAGCTTAGCTATGGTGATTTTATCACCTTCATCATGCATAAACAGCATGGCATCATATATTTCAGACTCTGATAACTTACGCTTGCCAACCATTTGGCCTACGATACTCATTTTTTGCTTAGCCGTAAGGCCGCAGAAGTCGTTAAATATAATCTTACGCATCTTATTAGCAGGCGGCTTTTCAAGGTCTTGCATGCTTACATCGTAAATCATACTGCTTAATAGTCTAAATGATACTCTAAACGTTATAAAGCCGTGTTCTTTATCGCATATAAACGATGCAAGGTCCTCGAAATCGTCCTGATGTATTGCTGGATTAAGGTACCACAGTACATACAGGTGCCACTTCAGTGATTTGTATGTGTTGATTTTAGCTTTTGTTGAGAACAATGTGTAACACTCATGCGTTCCCTCCCCGTAAAAGTCACCCCATTCAAATACTTCTGAAGGTTTATCGTCAATCGGATTGCGACGATATATAATTTTCCTCCTGTTTAAGTATTCTAGATTTCTTTCATGCAGCGACATTAGCTAGCTACTATACATATATACAGGCTATTGTCACACTATGACGTAGTGTCGCATACATAATTAAGTCGTCAGTCTTTGGATCAAGATCCATTTCGTTGTTTGTTTTCATTATTTACGTCTATTACTCCAGTAGGTTAATATTTCAGTGGCTGCCTCTAAGCTTATACGCTTATCAAGGTACATTTTGTTAATAAGTTTTTCCATTATTCGTAGTCGCGTATTGTTTTGAACATTGGGTGACGGTAGCTGTTAGCTTTAGTACGCTCGAAGTAGGTGAACGTAGCTGTTTTGCCGATGTAATCGTTGATGTTTATTAGTATATCGCGCAAATTAGCGTAGTTGTAGCCTTTGCCGGGTGGACAACCGAAGGTAATGCCGTCAGCGTCACACATAATGAACTTGCCGAGAGTGCCGGAGCGCTTGCCCTTGCCTTCAACAAAGTCGACAATAGTAGCTTCGGTGTCGTGGAAGTCTTTGAACTTTTGCAGATTGCGTGAGCGTTTACACTCGTACGGTGCATTTAAGCGCAGTATAGAGCCTTCGTAGCCTTGAGCAAGGTTTTTAGTGTGCAGCTTGACGGAATCAGCTTGTGTAACAACAAACATAGTGTCGACAAACAATACGCAATTAGAGTAGATAGGCATAGTTTGCAGCTTTTGGCGGCGTGTGCTGAAATCATCGTTAGAGATGTAATCGTAACAGTGAAATTGCACAAGCTTAGCGGCTTCGATGCGGTCGTCGCTAGTAGGCTTTTGCTTACGTACTAGTGAGATAATTTTTTCGAAGTCGTTGCGAAGATCGTGATTGTACAGCTCGCCGTCAAGAACAGTATCGGGATTGCTAGCAAAGAATTGCTGTAATGATTCGGTAACGTGTTGGATATTAAGCCATTGCTTTCCGGTACGTGAACGAGCGATTACTTGATTATCTTCGAGAGCAATTACACAACGTACGCCGTCAAGCTTTGGTTGCATAAATACTGGTTTTGTGTAGTCGACTTTTGTTTGATCGACTTTGTGGGCGAGCATTGGTTGTATCATTTTCTTTTCTTTATGGTATCTATTTGTTTTTTGAGCTTGGCTGCTAGCTCGTAATTTTCAGTTTCTTCAGCCAGTCGAAGTGCATACTCGAGGTCTTCAACGTCATTCGCTTGAATAACGATACTACTCTCGAGCATGTCTTCCATGAACTCAGCGTCGATTGCCTCCTGACGCTCGAATATTTTATCGACAATCCTGTCCGCTAACTCGTTCATCTCGTGGTCCGTCATTATACGCGTTTGAATGTAAACTTGCCGATGACATAGTTGTTTATAAACTTACCCTTGCTTGCGGATTCTTGCAGGCCGTGGAATAAGAAACGCGGGACGTTGTTGTATATGTATCGATTGCCATTCTTAAAGGTTAGCGATAAGAATTCGTCGCCGTACATATAATTTGCGGTTTTGATTGCATCAGAGTCAACAACAATTGATGCTGACACATTTGATTTGACATAAGTTGATTTGTATTGCATAGTTTTTGTTTGTTTAATGTATTATCGTAAGTAGTTCGTGTTAATCTTGTAAGCTTTTTTCTTTGAGACTCTCTCGATGCTGAAAATCAGTGCATAGAGCTTCGTACATAAACTCGGCTATGTAGCTAAGATCGATTTCAACGAATGCTTCGACAGAGCTGGAGTGTATGTCGTGCATTAATCGGAATACATCATTGATGCGAGGCTCGTAGTAATGCAGGTTTTCAGATACACAAACACTTTCGCTAGCTTCTTTAAGTAGCCACACGGAATAACCGTCAGCTGTTGATTCTTCACAGCACACAACATCAGGGTCGCGATAACTGTCGACGAAGCTAAAGTTTACGTCATAAACTTTGTTATATTCTTCAAGTATTTCATTGAAGTCTTCAAGTAATTCTGGGTTTTTCATAGTTGTTTCTTTAATGTATTATCGACGCTTAGTCGTATTAGTCTAGTAGTATCATATAAGCTCGTGGATTGGCTACTCTGAACCAGTCGAGTGCTTTGCG
>Ga0307984_1001196_pt1 | contig 10987 bp, 4 predicted proteins | sample EllFjometageno78_FD_203169 | JGI IMG/M metagenome (GOLD analysis project Ga0307984, IMG submission 203169) | Marine microbial communities from Ellis Fjord, Antarctic Ocean - #78 | ecosystem: Environmental > Aquatic > Marine > Unclassified | place: Southern Ocean | collected 2014-10-09 | reverse complement strand
AACATGGAGAATCCGGAGAAAGAGTTTATAAGTACGTCATTATCCCAAGGGCACCGGGTGACTACAAGCTTCCCGAATTAACTGCAAGTTATTTCGACCCAAGGGGGAAGCGATATATAAGCACGAGCACTTCTGAAGAAAACATTGTCGTTGTGAGGTCTGACGGAGATGAAAAAGGTGGGACGACGTTTGGCACGAAAACAGATGTCGCTATTCTTAATCACGACATCAGGCATATTAACACCGAACACTCACACTGGGGTTCAAAACACCATGGAAACAAGAGTAAATACCTGTTTCTATTCCTTTTCCTACTGGGCCCTATCGCCGCTGGTGCTGCTTTTCTATTTCGCGTAAACCTGAATAATGAATTACGTGACCCCACCGGATTTAAGAGTAAAAAAGCAAAAAAGATTTTTTCAAGGTCACTCGCAAAATGTGCGGCTGCTGAAAACAAGGAAATACAATTTACGAATCTGGGAGAAGCACTTGAAATATATCTATGTGCAAAACTACAAGTGGGAAGAAGTTCATTTAGTCGAACGTCTGCTGTTGAGACTTTGCAAAATCTCTTGGGTGAAGAAGAAGCCTCGAAATGGGACCAACTGCTTAAGACTTGCGAAATGGCAAGATTTGCGCCCGGGGCCTTGCCAGATGTAAACACTTCTATTTCTGAAGCAAAAACGTTAGCCGACATTGGCGATGAGCGTATCTATCCCTCAATTCGAATGAGCCTCATTGTATTGTTAATTCTCAGCTTAACATCAGCAACGACGACAGCATCATCTAGTCTTGAAAATGAAACCCTAGATGAAAATTTCAAACTTGCAAATGCAGCATATGTAGAGGGGGAATTCAGTGAGGCAGCAGTATTGTATGAAGAGATCGCTCAACATCATCAATGCTTTGAACTTGAATACAATCTTGGAAATGTTTATTATAAGCTTGATGATATAGGGAAATCGTTACTTCACTATGAAAGGGCTTTGCTTTTGAAGCCCCTTGATGCTGATCTAAGAGCAAATCTTCTTTTGGCCGAATTACGAGCAATAGACCGAATAGAAGAACTTCCTGGGGTAGGTCTCGACAAATTGGCTGCTGTAATTTTTGCGGGAAATATGTATCAGATTTGGCTTATCCTCAGCCTCATCACATGGACTTGTGCATTTGTTTTTATTGCAATACGATTGAGATGGAAAAACCGTATGATCGCACCATATGCACGTGGAGGTGCCTCGGTGAATTTCATTTTGGCCTTCATATTTATTTTGTTCCTTTATGCGACCAATGAAAGAATCTCAAAAAGTTCATGCGCAATCATTATGGAAAGCCGCGTAGAAGTTAGGAGTATGCCTGGTGAATTGGGCGTGAGTTTATTCCAACTACATGAAGGCACAAAAACGTGTATTCAAAGTACACAAGAAGAATGGACAGAAGTCCTTCTGGAAAATGGAAATGTGGGATGGGTACCTACTTCAGCTTTAGAGCTGATTTAGCAAATTGTAAGAACAAAACCATTTACAAAAGACGTCTATAGCACCTCGAATCTAAGTGCAGATCTAACTGCGTTCACATTGCGAAGTTGTATGTTATAGAATCCCGCGGAAAAAGAACTGATATCAAGAGATAAATCTCCCGTAGGACTGGTCTTCCCTTCATAAATGAGAGATCCCTTCATATCATATATTTGAACCGGAGTATTCGCAAAACTTCCCTCAATATATATTGTGTGTGACGAAGGATTCGGTGACACCTTTAGAGAAGAAAGCGCCAAAAGATTTGTCACATCGTCAGTGAGTGGAACGACATCGTAAAGAATAATGTCATCCAGGGCTGCTTCTATTAAGCTTCCTCCATCTAAATACTCACCAATGGTCGTACTATCTGATGCAACAAACCGCATCTGAAACTCATCCGTTAGCTCAACATAATCAACCAAACGGAAGGCCTTTCGTCTCCAGCTGATATCCTGTTGAAGTGTATTCTCTAGATATTGCCACGAACTTCCTCCATCACTTGAAATCTCCACCTGCCACCAATCAGAAGCAGGATTTGCGCCTGATGCGGGAGCGTTCGCATACCAACGCCAATAGGACATCACAGGATTATCGTATTCCGTAAGGTCTATCACAGGCGACAACAAAGTCGTATGCCCCGCATCCACATCATTTGCACCAATCCCAGCATCTGCACCTGGACTTACACCCGTTAAAAAGGCATAGCCAGCAAATCCTATCGTATGATCACTATTTGGAGCTGTAATCGTATTGGGGTCACCAAATTCTCCATATGATCCGACAGGAATAGTTTCCTCCCAATCTCCCGTCGAATTGTTGTCAGTAGGCAGACCTAATTGCCAGTTACCGAAATCCGAATACTCATCCGAATCGTTAATCAAATGTGGATAGCACCCTACGATGATATAGTAGGGAAGGTTGAAATTGGCGATTTTATCCGCCGCAAATGGAGTGACACCACTTACACCTCCGAAAACATCTCTGATTTCGAGGTAATACTCAACGACTGTCCCTGCTGGAAGGCCCTCAAGTTCTGCTGTGAAAAAATCACCATTCTGCTCCATGATGACCTCTGACCAATCGTCTGAGGATTGTGTTCTATATGAAGCGACTACATTTTGAAAATACAGACTGTAAGGAAATACGATATCTACCTCAGCCTCAATTTCGATAGTAGAAGCTGCATCCACAAATTCTAATGGCGAATGGTCCACCGTCGCATAACTAAATAATGTAATACCGTGTATCGCAAAACCTTCAATAATCGCAGCTGCATTAGGTGTGCCATTCAGCAAATCGTTGTCGTCGTCGTCAGCCTGTAATACATCAAGGAGAACATCTGTAAAGGCTTGGCCTTCATTTCCATCAGCAGCTGTTGCCTGTAAACCTGGGTAGGCATCTACAAATAAGGCCAGCGTGGCAGCCCAATCACCACCCATTAACAGATGCGTGTCATACCAAGCTCCTGCGATAATTTCGCCATCCGCATGAACTTCGCCGACGAGATTGTCTGGATAAACTTTCGGATCTATATCATACCTCCTGATCCCATCATTGTTTTCTTCATAAAACCCTTTCCCTATCTCAGATATATCTCCCAATGACATCGCCCAAAAATCGGCATACCCCTCTCCCATTGCGCCATTGTTAAAACCGGAACCTAAGGAGTTATAGAAATAACTGTTGATCGCATGACCATATTCGTGGTAGACCACATCAGCAATTAATGACGTCGGATTACAACCACCACCTGTGTCAAAGAAATTAATACTCCCGCCATCAAAAAACGCATTGCATTCCCCCTCAACATCGATATTCGTTGTCAAGGAAAAATCGAGTGCTGTAAAATTTGTGAGCCATTCACGCATGTGATCATGAATCAAATTAACACTTCTGTATGCACTTGCTTCTTTCACGTTGTCAGATACATCAAGTATGTTATAACCTTCTTGCAAATCAAGAGAAACAGAAGGTGTTATCCCATTCGTAAATACAGTACTCCATCTTCCTTCAAGCGGAATGTTGACCGCAAAAATGCCTCCCGTTTCATTTGTAACAAACCCACCATTCTCATCTGTAAAATATACATTGGCACCTAGATCGAGTTTTAAATGAGGCATCCCCAAAGTTTCTTCTGCTTCAAAAGGGTACATCGAATGCGCTTGTGCATTTGTTTGGCCAGAAACAACAACTAAATTATTCTCATTTAGTGACGTAACGGGAGGAATCGGCTCCATAGATTTCACCTCAGGTCGCGATGTCAAGCCCATTTGATGCGTTGTGTGCTCTCCGAGGTGATGGACCACTTCATTTTTCCTAAGCCAAACCCTTCCTGTGATCGCATCTACCCAAATAAGATCGTTTCTCAACAGCCCGTTCGCTTTGCCTTTGACATGTAGAATCCGTACCAAACGAAATTCACCTTCAGCATAATCATCCGGCAATATTCCCCATCCATCCCAGGAAACATTTGTGTTCGAAAACGGAACACCATCTATCGCAGATGAAAAAAGAGCGTCGTCATCTAAAATTTGGCCCTCGGGAACGTGAGCATCTGACCACCAATCAACGCCCCACATCACAAGCTTTCCACCCCTCCATTTTGTTTGGATTTGGCTTAACAACACATCATATCCATTGACCCTTTGCGATTGAAAGACACGCTCGTGATTGCCCTCTCTCATTTTATCTGAGAAACGAGCTTCAGCGAGATGTTCAGAGCTCACTCCAAACATGCTCAACCCCTGTTCAACAAAGGTCGAGTGCCTGTGATCAAGATCTTCGCCATTTACATCCATTCCAGGACCCCATGCTCGGTGAGGCAATCCCGTCTTCTCATCCATCAACGCCATCCACCCTTCGTGATCAGCTTCCCAGTTCATCCATTCCGAAGACAATCTTAACATCGCCTGATTGTCCTCATTGACGACAGAAGACTTCGAAACCAAACGCACCTCATATTCATCGCCACCGACGTTATTTGATGCAAAAACATTACTTAGTACCACCAAGTAAACAAAAACTACTGAAAGTAAATTTCTCATGGAAGCAAGTTAATACTTACTGCCTGAGTATAGCATTCTTTAATCTTGTGATTTGTTTCGTGCTTCACGAGCCCATTTCTCTTTCAATCCTTCTGTGAAAATCGAATCTCCAAGATTATGTTCAACATGATTAGAATCTAAAACCTCGTTCCAGTATGCGACTTGAAGTTCCTTTAGCTGTACTCTGAACTCAACACCTCCTCCTCCAGTTGTCCCCGGTTGCGGATAATTTGACAAAGCCTCTTTGCTGGCTTTTTTTTCGGCAAATCTAAGTTCCTGAAACACTTTTTTACGTTTTTCAAGAGACAAACCATTCCTTACAGTGGAGTCTCCAGAACAGCTAAAGAAAATTGAACTTATTAAAATTGAAACGAGAAGATTGTTATTCATTTGGTCTAAATTGATGGACTATTGACAGATTGCCCCAAAGTTACTTAAAACAACGAGAATATCATTGACCGTTACGCTAGAATCACCATCGACGTCTCCATCGCACCCATTGTTACACGGAGCAAATAAACAAGAGCCATCATCCAAAGATGCACCCGGCTGGTAATTAAGGGCTTGCATGTAAGTACAGCCAGCCAAAGGGGAGTCACAAACACCAGGAATCCAGGAAGTTACCCCACCGTAATTCAGCGCATAACAATCGTTAGAATAAGTTACTCCATTACATCCACACACTGGTTCCCAAAGGTCATAACATGTCGCGTTTGGATCTATCAGATTCGGATCAACACAATCAATGGGAGTGTCACATGCAGAATTACATGATTCAACTGTAAGATAAAAGGCGGGACTATAATCAATTCCATTAACCTCCCATCCACATCCACTTACATATGTGCAAGAGCCATTCACAAGAGCAATACCCAAAGGCATTGCACATTCTCCAAAGGAGATATCCCCTACATCACTACATGGTTCAACGACAACTGTGCCACAAACACCTTCAGTCCATGAAGTAACCCCACCGTAATTCTGCGCATAACATTCATTGTCATAAGTGATTCCATCACATCCGCAAACAGGAATGAAGGCCAGTGGGCAGGCAATAGACAAATCGATTTGGGAAGCATCAACACACTCAACAGCATTTCCGCAATTGGTGTTACATTCAGTCATGGAATTGTAAAAGGCGGGGCTATAATCAATTCCATTAACCTCCCATCCACATCCACTGATGTACGTGCAGGAACCGTTCACAATACCGACACCCAAAACCATATCGCAAAGTCCGAAGTCCAATTCAGCCAAATCATCACAAGGCATCACAACTTCCTGACTGTGAAAAGAGGGAAGAGAAAAGAATAAGATAAGAAGTGAAAATAGTAGTTTATAGTGGTTCATCATAGGTTGATTTAACTGTGAGACTGAAACAATGAGGCATATCTATTTACCAACAACTCTAAATGTGCTGGAGCAAATGGTTTTACGATCAAATCATCCATCCCTGCCTTGATTGCTTTCTTTTTAGTTGACGGCTCTGCATCTGCTGTAAGTGCGATTATTGGGATTTTAACGCCTCCAAATAATTTCTCTTTGCCGCGCAGCATTCTGGTGACTTGGTAACCATCAATATTTGGCATTTGTATATCCATAAATATTAAGAAAGGATGAGACTCCTCGACGACATCCAACACTTTCATACTGTCTAACTCAGTAATGGCAATAAAACCTAATCTTTTCACCATCTCACTCACAACAAAGGAGTTCAATGGATTGTCATCAACGATTAAAACCGGAGCATCAAAATTGATCACTTTAGTGGTTCTACTTTTTGAAGGTGTCATTGATTTGGGTTTTGCAGCCTCACCAAGTGCCAATTCGAGCGTGAAAACGGACCCAACTTTCACCTTACTTTTTACAGACAAACTGCCCCCATGTAACTCTGCCAATTGCTTTGAAATAGCCAATCCTAAACCGGAACCTGGATCTCCGACATTTACTTCTTGATCATCTGATTGAACAAATGCATCAAAGATTTTTGCAATGTTTTTTTCAGAAATCCCCCTGCCAGTATCTTGAATTTCAAACTTGACTTTGTCAGACTTGTCGAGTGCTGAGATGTTTAAATTCACACTGCCATTCTTTGTGAATTTCAAAGCGTTATTGATTAAATTATTTAATACTTGGGTTACTTTACCTACGTCACCTCTCACCCAAACAGGTGTCGATTTATCAATTTTAATTGAGAGTGTATTCGTTTTGCTTTTAGATTGTTGTGTGAAGCTTTTTAAGACCAGTTTACTCAGTTTGTGAAGATTAAAAACGGTGAGCCTGATTAATGTTTTGCCTTCCTGAAGTCTGTTTAAATCTAAAATATCTGTCACCAAACCATGGAGTTGTTTCCCGGAAAACTCAATTGAAAGCATATATTTATGAAGCTCTTCGTTAGATAATTCTTGATTTAGCATCAAATAATTCAATCCTATAATTGCATTTAGCGGTGTCCTAATTTCATGACTCATGGTAGATAAAAAGTCAGACTTCGCACTTTCTGCCTTTTTTACCCTTTCCTTCTCCTCCATTAAATCAGTCACATCTTTTGTGTATACATTGAAGTATGATTGCGACCTGTTGGGACAAACATCTAATAGATAATGTCCATTCCCAAAAGAAATCCGCAATTGTTCTCTTACACCAATAATTGATTCTAGAAATTTCTTTGAAAGTTCAGGGACCCCTATTATTTCACCAATTTTAATGGAATCTCCAAACACATCATATGTTGCTTCATTTGCCATGACGACGACCCCATCTTCGTTAATTCTAAAGACTGCATTGGGATTTATTTCATAAAATCTAGCATAAGACGCCGTTCTTTTCTCACTTAGAGCTCTTCCGATTTTTTGGCCACAAATGTTTGCAACACTTTGCAGAATACGGAGATGTTCTGATGTGAAAAAGTCTTTTTCTTCATGCTCACTGTCAATAATGCCAATGACTTCATTGTCACACCATATGGGAATGGTTATTTCAGAAGACCTTACATAATCATCTGGAATATACCTTTCATCAATAACTGTGTCTTTCACCACTTCAGCTACCCCGGAATAACCTACTGAACCCACGATTCCCTTCCCAAAAGGGATGTTAATCGGATCATGTATTTCCCTGTAATTAAGCTTCTTAGAACCGTAAGCGGCAATTTGAGCCCAGATTTTATTTTGATCGTCTCTTAAGTAAATAACACAGTCATTGAACCCCAAAGACTCAATGCACTTTTCTGCAATATCCCAAACAATATCTTCAGATGAATTGTCTTTAAAGAGACTTTTTGAAAAATAACTTATAATATCAAGCGCTACAAGATCTCGTTCGTTATTTTTCTTCATTGACATATTAGTGTAATATACAAAAAGTTTAAATGATGTAACTTTTATAGCGAAAACAACGTTCATGAGCACATAGGCGCTCTTTAACGTTAAAATATTCGGTTTAATCGATGTTTTTCACTATTTTAACGCCCTACATGCGCGCGTTTTGGCGCGAATTTTTAAAAATAATCGATATATATAGCCTTCCATGACTTTCCCCTTCATACCTCAGCTAACTCGATGTCGCACGTCAATCTTACAATTGATTTCGATTTTCACCTTAATTATTGCTTGCCAGATTTCACCATTACAATCCCAAACCCTTTGTGATGACCCCGTAGCTTGCAACTTCACCCAATCTGCGACTCAATGTATTAGGGTTGAAGCAATCGCTTCTCACTCGGGCATGGTTGGATCCGAGGACTTAACGGGCATGACAACGTACAGAGTGTATGCAGTACTCGAAAACACTGACGATGTTTTGAGCGCTATCATTGGAGACAGTCAATACCCCACTTTTTTCAATTCTAGCACTTCATTTTTTCAACATCCATCAGGATCAGTTACACCAAATGCCTTAAACCCTACTTTTTTCCAATTCGTACCCTCTCTTGAATTTGACAGTTGGGTAACCATAGGCATAGATCAAACCCCAGTAGGTGACGAAGGACTCATAAGTGTTTTAGAAGATAGTTCTTCACCTTGGATCGCTCCATTTAATGATGATGGCAACAACTTAGATATTTCTAGCGCTGAAGGAGGTGGTTGGTATGCCTTTATTGGTGATAGCAATACAATTGCTGGCTCTGACAATGAAGTTCTTGTAGGACAATTCACTACTTCCGGCACACTTTCAGGTCAAATATACATGCAGATTTTCATCCACGGAGACTCTGAGAACGAAGTCCGAACGCTCGTAAATCTTGCGGATTCTTGTGGATTAGGTGACCCTGAAAATTGTGTTTACCCTCCTGAAAACTATGATTGCTTAGGTGTTTGCACCATTGATACAAACTCTAACGGAATCTGCGATCTGGATGAAACTGGATGTACAGATTCCGCAGCTTGTAACTATGACTCTTCATTTACGATCGACGATGGTTCTTGTGACTTCTGTTCTTGTGGCGGAAGTTCTACTGGCGGACTGACATATACCACCACACATTCTCAGTACGGTCTTGAAATTGAACCGATAGCGACGCATACTTCGGGATCGTTGACCGGAATGACAACGTATCGACTTTACCTAAATATGGAGTTTGCGGATGATGCGGCTACATCATTCACGGGCAACGACGTATTCCCATTATCTTTAAATACAACATCAAGTTTTTTCCAAGAACCCATATTTGGCGGTGCAACTCCCTCAAACTCTTCATCGGCTGCTCTTGGCTTGCTACCTGATCTCGCATATGATTCTTGGATTACGATAGGACTTGACGGCCCCGCTTCACCTGGCGAATCAAATGTCGCTTTGCTTCCAGGTACATGGGCGTCTGACTTTGAAGATGGGAATAGTTTTACGGTCAATGACGGTGTTGGATCAGGTTGGTATATACTTCCTCCAAGCGCATCAAATGGAATTGCCGATGCGAATCAGCGTGTCTTATTTGCTCAGCTCACTACCGACGGTGATATTTCTGGTTCTTTCAAAGTCCAAATCTTTCCACATGGTGATTCTACCTCTGACAACCGTGTCGACTTTTCCTTCTCTATGTCTAGCGGGTCGACTGGCAACGCTTGTGGCTGCACCGCGGTTATAGCTTGTAATTACGATCCTTTGGCTCAGTACGATGATGGTTCTTGTGAATTTGTTTCTTGTTTGGTCTTTGCTTGTACAGACGCAACTGCATGTAACTATGACCCACTTGCAGATTACGAAGACGGATCATGTACCTACCCTACTCCTCCATACGACTGTGACGGAAGTTGTATCAATGACACCGACGGAGATGGCATTTGTAATGAATATGAAATCCCTGGCTGTACTGACAGTAACGCATGTAACTATGCTTCAGGTGCGACTGACGATGACGGATCTTGTGACGTAACCACTTGTGCTGGATGTCTTTCTTTCTTCGCTTGTAACTATGATCCAGCTGCAACAATTGATGATGGTTCTTGTGACTTTGTCTCTTGTATCGTATTTGGATGTGCTGACTCAAACGCTTGTAACTATGACCCACTTGCAGATTACGACGACGGCTCTTGTACTTACGCAAACTTCCCTTACAACTGTGATGGAAGTTGTGTGAACGACACCGACGGCGATGGCATTTGTAATGAATATGAAATTCCGGGATGTACGGACAGTAACGCATGTAACTATGCTTCCGGTGCGACTGACGAAGACGGGTCTTGTGACTTCATATCTTGTCTAGGATGTACTTCACCTTTCGCTTGTAACTATGACACCAGTGCTTCTATTGATGACGGTTCATGTGACTTTACTTCATGTATCGTATTTGGATGTGCTGACTCAAACGCTTGTAACTATGACCCACTTGCGGATTACGACAACGGCTCTTGTACCTACGCAAACTTCCCTTACAACTGTGATGGAAGCTGTCTAAATGACAACAATAACGACGGTGTATGTGATGAATTCGAAACGTTCGGATGTACTGACTCAACAGCTTGCAACTATTCTTCGGGAGCAACTGACGACGACGATTCTTGTACATATGATTGTTACGGATGTACAGACCCATCTGCTTGTAACTTTGATTCAACTGCTTCAATAGATGACGAATCATGTGAATTCACTTCTTGTAATGTTATCGGCTGTACTGACTCAATTGCTTGCAACTACAATCCAGAAGCAGAATACGATGATGCATCTTGTTCTTATATCCCAGCAGGAGAATGTGACTGTGATGGTAACGTATTAGACGAGTGTGGTACTTGTGGCGGAGACAATTCAACTTGTTTGGACTGTTGTGGCGTTGTAAACGGTGACGGTACGACTTGTGACGGAGAGTGTGGACCTTGTGGAGAGAGTATCCCCGCCGGCGATTGTGATTGCGACGGTAACGTATTAGACGAGTGTGGAACTTGTGGTGGATCAGGTATCGCAGATGGCGATTGTGATTGCGACGGTAACGTA
>Ga0307984_1001194_pt1 | contig 10988 bp, 22 predicted proteins | sample EllFjometageno78_FD_203169 | JGI IMG/M metagenome (GOLD analysis project Ga0307984, IMG submission 203169) | Marine microbial communities from Ellis Fjord, Antarctic Ocean - #78 | ecosystem: Environmental > Aquatic > Marine > Unclassified | place: Southern Ocean | collected 2014-10-09 | reverse complement strand
CTGTGTCCTGACCTAAAAGCTAAATAACCACCACCAGCAGCATAGTAGCCCCCGATGGTTAATTTATTACTAGATAAAACATCGCCTACTTGAAGTTTACTATTAGGAGAAGTCGTCCCAATACCTACATTTCCACCTGTGTCGATACGCATCTTCTCTGAACTACCTATTAAAAACTGTTGAGTAGCAGCTCTTATTTGTAGGTTTGCATAGCTTGACGTGGTTCTGTTATAGTTAATTATTAAATTTGTGTTAGTTGAGTTTTCTGGAAAAAATTCAAATCCTGCAAATCCCGGGCTTCTAACATCTAATTTTCCGTTTGGAGAAGCCGTGCCTATACCTAGTCTATTGTTAGTGTCATCCCAAGCTAAATCACCATCATAAGTTAATGAACTTGTTCCGTTCCAAAAAGCTAATCTCGTAGCGACCCCGGTCCCTGTAACTGTTCCTGTAGTAGGTGTTGTCCAATTTGTTCCCGTGGATAAAGATGTAAGTACATCTCCTGATACGCCTGCGTCTCCTGAAGAGTCATAGTATATTCCTTTTATCCAAGTATTTCCTTCTACTTGTAGCTTTTGTTGAGGATCCTCAACACCAATACCTACATTGCCCGTGCTATCTATGGTCATTCTTGGTAAATAGTTTGATCCATATGTCCAAAACTTCATAGAAGAATCGGTCACTGTACCCGCAGCATTTTCAGTTGTAACTGAAATTTGACCTGTGGGAGAATATGCATTGTTTAGGTGGAAAGTAAGCATGACTCCTTGTCCTGTAGCTGCATTACCAGCAGTATTAACTAAAGATAAAGCATTTAAAACACCAGAATTAGTCCCCCCTATAGAAGCTATTGTAGATTGCTGATTAGAAGTACCAAGGCCAACTTGCAGTTTTGCAGTAGGAGTTGTAGTCCCGATGCCTACGTTGCCTGAAACATCAACACGTAGTCTTTCAATACTATTAGTTTTAATTCTAAAGTTATTACCTGCTCCAATTATGTTTACACCATTATTATCTCCATATAAATAGTTGCTACTATTATTCATATATAGACTAGCAGTAGATCCATTTGCAATTTGAGCATCCCCTCCGTTAACGTGTAGTTTGTAAGATGGGCTAGTAGTCCCAATACCAATATTCCCTCCATCTGCATTTAAAAGTAATGCACTAGCCGACCCTCCTGATATAGATTGTAAAGAGCCATTATATGCTCCGTTGGCAAGTAAATACCCTATTCTTAAGTTATAATTATAATTATTACTTTGCTCACCTATAACTAATTGATTAGCTGTAGATGCGGTTGTTGGGTTAGAGTCTGGTATTATTTGTAGTTTACCCGTGGGTGTCTCAGTACCTATACCAACCTTTGAAGAGAAGTACGCATTATTTAAAAATGGTATATTTGCCATCTAAGATTGTATTAAATTAATATTATACTATTGTGATAAGTGCTGTGTAAGTACTATCTGATACTGTAGGAATAAATTTAAATATCATACTGCCTGTTCCATTTCCTGAGACTGATGGGTAAACTGTTCCTCTTCCCGATGTTGTAACTACTTCCGCTTTACAATTTGCAGCTAAAGCACCTGCCCCAAATCTAGCAACTGTTGTTATATCTACAGTAAAAGTTGTTTCTCCTCCAGAATCTGATCCGCCCGTAAGTGGTACAGATATTCCATAAGGATTTGCTTGAGATTTTAATTGAACCCAACCATTTGAACTAACCGAAAAGTTTTCACTATCAAAACCAGCAACACCTTTTTGAGTAGCCCCATCCGTTGCGCCCGCGCCTGCCACATTATCATCTGCTTGTACAACTGTATATTTTGATAAAGGCGGAGTTGAGTTTGCGGTAATTGCACTGTTAGCAAATATAAAATCACCTGGTTCTAATGCCTCACCTAGAAAAGTACCAGCTACTGATACTACAAAGTAATCACCTTGATCTAGTTTAACGTTACTTGCGCCTTCTAACGCCGGGGTGTTTGTTGCCGCATTGTATGAACCTTGGAAAACTCCAACACCAGCAACAAGTAATTCTACTTGACCTAAGTTAACACCGTCTGTTCCAGCTGTACCAGTTGCAACGTTAAGTATTTTATTAGGAGTTACTGCAGCAGTTGATCCTCCCATGTCTAGTGGGCTGGAAAGAGTATTTGTTTCTCCAGTTTGAATCTGTGTTATTTTACCACCTACAGTTAAATCATCTATTATAGTAACATCGTCTTCTAAAGCAACTCTAAGCTCTGATGCACTTATTCTAGACATTGCAGTTTGACCCGTTGTTCCAGATATTGTTACATCGTCAGAACCAGCCGCGTCTGTTAATCTAACGGCCGTACCAGTTGGCGCAGTTGTTAAATCATATAGCGTTTCAGTTGCTAGTTTTAAATTAGCTACTGTTACTTTTTTGTTTTTAGCAGTATCTGTATCGTATATAAGTAATGAATCATCAGCCGCAGGCGCTCCTCCGAGAACATCTCTACCAACAATATCTAAACCAACTGTAGGATTAGGTCCTAATGGAGTTGTTATATTAATACCCAATAAGTTTGCAGCAGTAGCAGCATTAACAGATTCTATATCACCTGTCGTTACATCAATCCAGTTACCAGTACCATCTAAGTATTTATTAGCCGCACCGCCAGTTGGAACCATACCAACATTTGCGCCACCACCATATATAGCTGGTGTAAGTACTACATCACCAGTTCCTGCTACGGGAGTTCTAACTAAACCAGTATTGACGCCACCGGCATTTACATTTGCATTACCTATGCTTATTGTTTCAACACCACTTGTTGCGCCTACCTCTTTCCACGCGCCATTTGCATATATCTTTAAGTCAAAAACAACTGTGTTAAAATATATTTGACCTTCTACCGGAGATCCGGGGTCTGCACCTAAGTTTTGAATCCTTGCGTTATCAAGGGAATTTCTGTTAAGATTAACGGTGTTTAAAAAATTAATTGCCATGTTAGTTTAGTTTAAGTATGCTTTACCGGCAAATCCTGCCGAAAAGTTTAGTATTACGTTATTATTATCTGTATATGTATATTCGCCAGTAACAACTGTGTCACCTGTATCTATTACAGTTATAGAAGGAAATTTGCTTAAGTTATGTTGCACATTCCAAGTTGTAGCGGCTACGGCTTGAGTAAATATAAATGTTTTATCCTCTGCATCTGAAGCCAACACAAAGTTCATTATATCATAGTACTTATTAAAAGACAAACTGCCGTTCCCTCCTTTATAGCTAACTACTAAATCATAGAAATTAGCATCGCCCGCACTTACCGTATAGGATACCACATCATAGTGTCCAAATGTAGAAATTTCTTTTTGTTCACTTATTAATATATCAGATCCAACTAAGTAATCTAAAAAAGCAACCGTATTTTGGTTGCCTCTATCAGTTATACTAAGTGTCAATGTAGTTATATTAGCAAAAGGTACGTTATTCAGGCCACCACTGGTTATAGAAAAAGAACCCACCTCTGTTAAAGGTTGCTGAACATATTTGAACACCATCTGTGCCCCTATAGAAATCTTACCGTTTATATTAAGGTATTTAGCTACCGCTTCCGCAGTATACTGTTTGGTCCTCGTAGTTGACGCCTCTGTACCTATCCACGCATCTGCGTCTTTAATATCATTGTCATACGGGTAAGAAACTATTCTAGACATACATTGTTAGATTTATGGATAAACTCTTATTTCAAGAGTAGCTCTTAATAATTGGGTATCAGTAAAAGTGCCTGCAGCACTAAACACCTCTAATTTAAAGTTAGTAGTATTTGTAACTGCATTTATAGAAGCCGTAAACGCTCCTCCGGAAGTTTTAATCCCGTTGTGAATCATTATTGTGGTTTTATCTATATCTGCAGGCTTTGCAACACCAAAAGTACCAACATACTGTCCAGCTGACGTACGAGTCCATATAATAGCCGTAATCCCTGCGCTATTTTCTAATACAGGTCCCGTTGGAGCATTGGCTCCGTCTTGAGTTAATAACTGCACATAAGATGTATATCCATCTCCATTAGCAGCAGCAGTTATTCTACCGTAAGTATCTACGGTTAGACGAGTGTTTTCATAAGTACCAGTTACTACTCCGCTAGCCGTAAGGTTTAATGATGCGGTTGCGCTTCCTGTAGTGGGTTGAGATACTATTGAAGTAATACCTGTTCCTCCGAATATATTAAGTGTACCATTTTTAGTTACTTCCGGAGACACCCCCGCATTTCCATTTACAAGAAAATTAGTTGTATTTGTATAATTAGGAATGTTTAATACACCTGATGATAATGTAGATGTGCCCGATGTTCCTACTGTAGTCAAACTAGTTACTAAACCTCCAGTTGCATAGTTAGGTATGTTTAAATTATTACCCACTATAGCAGCCGCACCACTTGTTCCAGTAGTGGTTAATGTTAATGCCCCTGACGCTATCAAAGTACTTATGTTAACTGCAGCCCCGGCCCCATTAACATATTGAGCGTTAGTTCCAGCCCATGTAAAAGTTACAGCAGGAGTTGTTGTTGCATTCGTAACCACTACATTTAAAGCACTCCCAGCAACTGTTGAAGATACAGATGTTACTGTGCCATTTCCAGCAGTACTATTAATAGTTATATTTTGTCCAGCAACACCAATAGTTATATCGGTGCCCCCAATTAAAGTTACAGCGCCCGCAACACCGTTAATAGTGGCAACACCAGCTCCTCCACCGGTCGCACCTATATAAGAACCTAGTTGATCAATACTTACAGTCCTAGTAGGATTACCCTTTACGCTAGCATCCGAGATTATCATTAAGTCATCCCCCGCAACTATCGGTATTCCCGGGTATGTAATTATATTTGACATAGTCTTATTTTGTTATTTTAGTTTTTGCAATCTTTTTTATATTAGCCTTTCTTTCTTTAAAATTAGCTCTTTCCTTCTTTACAGCAGTACGTTTAACCGTTTTAGGCTTATCCGATGCTCTAATAGCTTTGATTTTTGTTTTCTTTTGTACTTTAGACGCCTTTGCTTTAGCTTTAGTAACCTTTTTAAGGTTAGGATTCTTTTTCTTAGCTGCTGCACTAGCTTTACGCGTAGAAGAAGCTAATATAGCCCCCGCTGCTTTTTTACTTACCCCTGATTTCTTTGCAATTGCTGCTTGTACTTTTTTAAATCCCATAATATTTTTGTTTTTTATTCTTTATAACCTACGCTCTGCGGGTCGGTACCTTATATTTCTTTCCTTTCTCTTTTTTTGTACCCTCACCATCATTTGCCCTGTTACGAGCCACAGTTTCAAACCTTCCATCCTTGTGATCCCAATCTTTACCCTTAATATTCCTACCCTTCTTTATAGCAGCACGCCTTACACGCTGCGAATGAGCCTTTTTAGCCTTCCTATCAGGTGTCATAGCGCAAGCTTTGTCTCTTACAGCCTTAGCTTTAGCAGCCTTAGGACTTAATATCTGTTTTGACGCCATAAAATTTAATTTAATGATACCGTTATATAATCACCCAGTTTTTTTAAAAGCTACAGTTAATGTGAAAATTTTTGTTGCATATATATAGGTATAGGGCTATATACTATATTCTATTTACAAATTTCGTACGGAAACGATTTTCTTTTTCCCCACCCCCCCTTTGTTTTTAGGATTTTAGTGAAAGGGTTTGCCTTTTGCCTTGGCATTGCGGCCCGTGGTCAAGCCTTTGCCTTTGCGCTGTGCCATGTATGAACCTCAGAGCTATGCCCGGCATGGTCATGAACCTCACCCGTCCGATCGACAACCTCACCCGTCACCTCGACGATCTCTCGAAATTTACAGACATAATACGTTGTTGTATCGATAATATAAGTGAATATAAAATATAATATAACTATGAGAACTATTAAGAATGTGATGAGTAGAGTGAATGAAGTGATGTCTAACCTAGGATCCGCAGCCGGAACCGCAATACGAAACTAATATGAAAACATTTGAAGAACGATATCCCGAACACGACAACCCATCGTGGCAACGATTAACCTGGAGAGAGGAAGATGTTCTCTATCGTGCGAAGCGTGAGCACGCGGAATTTATCCGGAAGTTTAACGATCTGTTGATCGGGTAAAGCGCAGCACACCCCAGCGGTGTGTATAGCACCGCGTATAGCAAATGACGATATGTCATGTCGCTTTGTCATTACAAATTTACAGACGAAATACGTAGTACTTTAGATAATATAAGTGAATATAAAATAAATATAAATTAAATTAAAATTAAAAATTATGACTACAAATGAAATTATGCAAAATGCTTACAAAACAATGTCAAACAAAGAAAAAGCTAAAGTTTGGCCACCGATAACTAGAAAGAACTTTGTTGTCCGAGATAGTTGGATGGGTAGAAACCAACAAATAACATTCATCAACAACAAAAATCAAACTGTGACATACTGTCATGACACAATACTAACTGAAATGTTACCTAAATTACAACTACAAGCTTGTTGGATCAAAAGAAAATACTGGTCACAATCAACCAACTTACCTAGCAATGTAAGACACTTAGCTACAATAACTGAGTCTACTGAAAAGTAGGCTTTAGTCTTTAAAAAATTAAATGTACACGGTAAAACGTGTATAGCACCGCGTATAGCATTTAGAGTAAATGCAGCAAAGCTCGGTCGATCGAGTCCTGCAAATTTACAGACGAAACACGTTCACCGAATGATAATATAAGTGAATAAAAAATAATACTAATAACTATGTTTAAAATTACTTTAGAGAATACTTGGAACAAAAGAGGAATACCTACTAACTATATTAAATACTTAAAAGTAGAGTCAATAGAGGACGTGTGGAATTTCTATAATATAAACGATGTAGTGAAAGTGGAAGAATGTTAATAAGATCGATGTAGTAAATCAAGTAGATCCCATTAGAGTAACTAATATAACTAAAATTTAGTTATTAAATACTAATGTAGTGTAGTCATAGACTAACTATAAGACTAAAGTATATATTTACTTCAGTTAATTAAGTTACACTAAAATAGTAGTATTATTAAATATTAATATAATTACCCAGTTTTTGGGAATACTACGGGATTTAAAGGATTATTTTGATAACATTAACTTATAGTGATATAAGTAAAACTAATAGTGACACCTTGTCATGTAGTTGCAGATTAAATACGTACTATAAAAGATAATATAATTGAATATAAAAATAATAAACTATGAAAGATATAATAGACTACATTGACTGGGATAAATTATGTACTGATAACGATTTAATACACGGTGATTTACCTTTACATGACCAAATAAACCTGGAAGAAATATTAAATAACTTTATAAATACTAATAAATAACTATGAAATATTTACTAAAATTAAACAACAATAAACACATCGATATGACAAAGTTTGTGTTACAACAAATGTCAGGTGAGATCACCCGAGCCGATGTATTAGAACGAATTAACTACTATAAAACAACTAACAAATGAGTATAACCCAAATGTTTACTATCGCAAACCGACTGTACCCAGGTACAAACTACTATGATCTCACTAGAGAACAAAGAAATAAAATAATGAATGTATATATGGATTTTAATTAATAACTATGACTAAACAAGAAAAACTAGACTTAGCTTCTGATATTGCTGATCACACTATAGATTATATCTATGAAACCGTAGTAGACGAAATAGACTGGATCGAAGAGATTAAGAAAACTGCAGATTTAGAATACAACGAAGATAAATTTATGATCACTCACACTGAAATAGTGCGGTTAAGTATAACTGAAATTGCTAAAAGATTAACTAATATTAACAGTGTAAATACACTACTAACCAACATGAAATAATGGAATCAATTAAAATAAATAGACTGACTAAAGAAATAAAATTAGGTGATGTTAAATACAGACCATATAAAGTTGGTGAACTACCAGATAGCTTTGGCTTTATACACAGTGAGACTGACGACAAAGACGGTGTATCGAAATGGTTTAACTATAAAGGCTTAACATACTTAAAGAAATAAGTTGCAGACAAAACACGACCACCTATAGATAATATATGTGAATCAAATAAATAATAAATATGAAATACTTTAAAAAAGTTATTACAAATGAAAAAGAGTCTCATCTATTTCTAGATAGACTTCAGAGTGACTATCCTATGTTACACCCTGAAGATGATATGAATAATATAATTGAGAATGAGACTGGTGAGAGAACTTTCACTGAAGAACAATCAGAAGACTTACACAATAGATATGATGAAGTGTATGAGTACCTAGATGACCCATGTGAGTACATATTAAAAATTAATAAAATATATATATAATTATGAAGATAACTAAAAAAGAGTTAAGTATTTTACGTAGAGCTATTAAAGTATTCACCTATACTTTACACGAAGAGAATGACTATGATCATTTAGATTATAAGAAAGCTTTAGAGACTATATCTAATAAGATATATAAAGAATATGATGAAGCATTTCCACTAGAAGACTAATAATAAATATGAAATTAAGTAATCAAGAGTTAATATATATACTAGAAGGGTTGAGTATATTTAGAGATGACCTAAAAGATGAGGGTGATATAGATATACCTAATACAAAAGCATACTACGAGGTATGGAATTTGATGGATAAAGTAAGAGTAGAACTAAATAAAAAATAAAGATATGGATTTTAAAGTAATGAAAGTGTTAAGAGGTAACTATCTAAGAATGGATGGAGTTAAATACAGACCTTATACGGTTGGTAATTTACCAAGTAAGTTTGCTTATCTATATGATGAGATCAAAGACAATGAAGGAACTGATGAGTGGTTCAATTACAAAGGATTAACCTATATAAAAGATGAAAAATATGGAAGATAAAGTAAACACACTTAGAAAACGGGTGAAGAAGATTAACAGTGCATTGGAGTTGCTAGGGAGAGCAGCGGGAAATGCTATACGCGGTTGATATGCGTGATATAAAAAACCACCGAGATAACTACTACTACAGTATTATGTGGGAAACCCACGACGGTAAGACTATAAATGGGTGGAAGTTTGATCACGATAGAGGTCATTACACATCCCCAGAGGAGAAGGATATTATAAAGTATATAGACAACCATATAGATAACAATATATCCATAAAAGACTTAGAAAGAAGTAACTTAAAAGCAATGCTAGAATATTATGAAAAATAACAAATTAAAAGAGATAACTAACTGGAAAAGCAGTAGTTTTCACGGAACTAGAATAACTACAACACCTCAAAGTTTAATTGACTTAGCGGATAAGTATAATATACCATACGGATCACAAAACTATGGTAATGACAAAACTAATTTTGATTTTGACTTTCAATATGGGGATGACCTACAATTTACGGTGTATGATTGGAAAGAATATCAGATATTAGATCTTGATAGAGAGTATGAATTCCATATTGGCGGAGAATGTGGAGAATATACTGATCAAGGTAAAGAGTTACTAAATGAACTATTAAACTAAATAAAATATGGAAAATAGAAGACACAACGGATGGACAAACTACGAAACTTGGAGAGTTAATGCAGATATACTAAGTGACGTTGAATTTGATGAATCAGTAGATGCTTTAATGTTACAAGAATTTACAGAAAGTATGGTTTTTGATAACTATACTGAAACTAACTCTTTAATATATGATTTTGCTAAAGTATTCTTAAGCGAAGTAAACTACTATGAGATAGCGGATAGTATCAACCATGATATAAGTATGCAGACTAAACACGATCAATAATAGATAATATAACTGAATAACAAATTAAATATAATGAAAATGAACAAAGCAGAATTAGAAAGCCAAGTAAAATCTTTAGAAGCAACACTAGTAGCTTATGAAGCAAATTTAGATGTGACCAAGAGAGCATTATCAAGCACTCAAGATAGACTTGAATCTATCAACAAACCTATAATAAGTTCTAAAGTTATTGAAGCAATACAAGGAGCTATAAGCGATGCCATTAGAGACTATGACTTTGATGATGTAAGCAGCTATAGCTATGAATTTGAGATAGACTATAACAACCAACTATCCCTTAGTAATATATGTTTGGAAGATAACCGTGAACTTGAGGAAAGACTGAGTGATAGCATTGAATATTTATTTAATGTGGTAGATGATAAAGATACTAACGAACAATCCTAATAAGATATGAAAACAACTAAACAAGTATTACCAAAATGGTTCACTGACTCAGGTGGAATGCTATACACGGATGGTGACAGCGTGACAAATCCGTTCTCTGGCCAGTCGACTGATCTGACTGCTGAAGAGTTGTCGATCTATGACTTCATAAAAGGAACTGAATTAGTAACTTTCTCCTCTAATGATAAGAGTTTAATAAATAACTTTAACAAAGCTATCCGTTGGTTTCGTAATGAGAATGTGGATGCTTATTATATACTACTAGACTAATGAAAAATATAATAACTCAAAATGCTAAGATAAAGAAGACTTCTAAGAAGTTTAATACTAAGGTGTTTAACTTTGGAATTCCAGCATACAAATCAGTCAGTGGTAAACTAACGTGTCCTATGGCTGATGCGTGTGTGAAGTTCTGCTATGCAAAGAAAGGAGCATATATCTGGTCTAATGTTGCATCAGTATTTGAAGAAAGATATCAACTAACTAAGACTGAAGGTTTTATAGATGCAATGCAGAAAGAATTGGATAGAAAGAAACCTAAATATATGAGGGTACACGATAGTGGTGACTATTATAGTGCTGCATATCTAGAAAAGTGGTTAACCATTGCAAGAAACAACCCACACATACGCTTCTATAGCTACACAAATATGGTAGCATTAATTAAAAAAACTAATCTACCTGAAAACTATGATATAATATTTAGTGACTCAGGTAAACAAAAAGATCTAATAGATGAAAAACACGATAGACACACTAAAATTTTTACTAGCCTTGCTAGCCTTAACGCT
>Ga0307984_1001193_pt1 | contig 10995 bp, 8 predicted proteins | sample EllFjometageno78_FD_203169 | JGI IMG/M metagenome (GOLD analysis project Ga0307984, IMG submission 203169) | Marine microbial communities from Ellis Fjord, Antarctic Ocean - #78 | ecosystem: Environmental > Aquatic > Marine > Unclassified | place: Southern Ocean | collected 2014-10-09 | reverse complement strand
CAATGATGGCGCTTCTTACGTAAACGGGCAACTTGTAGACGATAAGACAAGGAAACCTATACTACCTGGAACTATTATTGACGGTAAGGTAATTAAAGGTACTATGAACTCTACAGGTAATGATGATCCTTCTGATGATGGTGATAATGATGGTGGTGATAATGATGGTGGTGTTAGTGACCAACTAAGTAACTATGGCGTTGAAGTTACAGATGCCCCAACAGCAGACCCCGACTACACACCACCAACTGTTGAAGTTGATGAGCCAGACGATTATGGCTATGAAGATGCAATGAATAAAGGCGGCTTAGTACAACGCCCTAAGAAAAAGAAGAAAAACAAATAAACGAGGACACCCAGTAATGATGCTGGCCCCTAATAATAATAATAAGGAAACAAACTATGGCTGAAGCCCAAGCACAAGAAACTACGTATATCAAGAACAACCGTAATGCGGAACGTATCGCAAGAGAAGAGGCAGAGCTTAAAGAGCTTATGAGGAATCATGTCGGAGCAGAACAAGAAGAATCCGATAGCGAGGGAACTCAGGGAGCCCAAGTTCAGGATGAGAGTAATCCCGAACAAGAAGCTACCCAAGAGGCATCTGAAGCACAAGAAGCAGATGACGCAAGCCTGACGGGTGAAGAGCGCAGCTATAAGAAACGTTACGCAGATATACAAAAGCACTTGGCTAAAAAAGAGTCAGAGTTTAAAGACCGCATAGGAAGCCTTGAAGGTCAGCTACAGAAGGCTGCTAAAAATGAGCTTGTACTACCTAAGACAGATCAGGACATTGAAGCTTGGTCAAAGAAATACCCTGACGTAGCATCCATTGTTGAGGCTATCGCAGACAAGAAAGCGCAAGAGCGCTCAAGTGACTTAGACAACCGTATGCAGGAGCTAGAAGAGCTACGTGTTACGGCTAAGAAAGAAAAAGCAGAAGCAGAGCTAATGAGCTTTCACCCTGACTTTAAAACTATTCGTAGTGATGACGCATTCCACAACTGGGCAGGGGAACAACCTAAGTGGGTACAAGATGCTTTGTATGAGAACCTAGATGACGCTAAGTCAGTTTCTCGTGTGATTGACTTATACAAGTCAGATAACAATATCACTAACAAGAAAAGTAACACTAGCGATAGGGCAGCAGCAAGCTCTGTCAAAGCTAGAACAAGGAATACTCCTGAGACTGACGATACTGCAGCACAGTGGCGAGAATCTCAAGTGAGTAAAATGTCTGTTCGTGAATATGAAAAGCATTCAGATGCTATCATGGAATCAATTCGCAGCGGAAAATTTGTCTATGATATGAAATAACTATTGACTTTTAGTTAATTGTAGATATAACTATCTTTACACAAACCGAAAAGAATTACCCATTTGACTATAGGACCACACTAATAGGGGTTGCGCTACCTCTACAAGTATGATACCCTAAAAAGAACGGCCCTCTTCATTCGGATATGAATGTGTAACTATATTAACCAGCCATTCATCATCTAAAGGAGAATATAACATGGCTTTTACATCGACAGCAGGGTACGGGAACTTACCAAATGGTAACTTCAGCCCTATCATTTACAGCAAACAGGTACAGCTTGCGTTTCGCAAAAGCGCTGTAGCTAATGCTATTACTAACAACGACTATTTTGGTGAGATCGCAAACCAAGGCGATACCGTTAAAATTATGAAGGAACCAGAGGTTTCTGTTAAAGAGTACACACGCGGTGCTCAGATCACAGCCCAGGATCTTGACGATGAAGATTTTCAGCTTGTGGTAGACAAAAGCAACTACTTTGCTTTCAAGATTGACGATATCGAAGAGGCCCATAGCCATGTCGATTTCATGCAACTTGCAACGGATCGTGCAGCATATCGTTTGGCTGACCAAATGGACCAAGAATGCCTTGGCTATTTGTCTGGTTACAAGCAGTCTGCTTTACACGCTGATGCAGATGCAGTCAATGACGTAACAAACGGCACACTCGCTGTAGATACTGCTGGTACTGACGAATTGTTGACAACTATGAAGTTGAACAAGGGTTCATTTGGTAACATCACAACAGGTTCAGCAGGGGATCACTCTATTCCTTTGACACCTCGCTTTGGTGGCGCTACTGCTGCAAGCACATCTGTTGCATCACCTTTGCAGGTTATTGCACGTATGGGTCGCTTGCTTGACCAACAGAATGTTGACTCTCGTGGTCGCTGGCTGGTCTTGGACGCCGTATTCATGGAACTCTTAAAAGACGAGGATTCACGGGTACTAAATGCAGATCAGGGTGGCTCAGGTCTCCAGAATGGTCTTGTATTGAACAACCTACACGGCTTCCGTATCTATCAATCCAATAACCTACCTTCAGTAGGTACAGGATCAGGTACATCAGGTTCATCCAACCAGAACACTAACTACGGTGTGATTGTTGCTGGACACGATTCAGCCGTTGCTTCTGCAGAGCAGATCAACAAAGTTGAGTCATACCGTGACCCAGACTCATTTTCGGACATTGTTCGCGGAATGCATCTATACGGCAGGAAGATTCTTCGCCCAGAAGCAATCGTAACTGCTAAATATAACGCAGCGTAAGGGAGGATAAACTTATGGCTACTTTAACTACATTTTTAGCACCCACTCGTGGAGCAGGTAATCCTTCACGTAAACCATACATGATCGAAAATACAATTGACCTTACTTCAAGTGCAATTGATTGTTCAGCTGGTGACATTGTTCAAGCACTTACCGTGCCTGCTTCACACGTCATTCTTTGGGCTGGTTTTCAAGTTATGGAAAGTGCAACTCAAAATACTGGTACAGACGGTACTGCCACTCTTGGTAATGCTGCGGATGACAACGAGTATGTAGCTGCATTTGATATTGATGGAGCATCTGATCTTGTCTATGCACCAACAGTAGCACAAGCAGGTGTTCTCGTTAATCCTGCTGATGAAACACTGGACCTAACCTTTGCTGGTTCTGGTGCAACTTTCACTGCTGGTAAACTTCGTGTGTTTGCCATGTTGATGGATGTCTCTGAAGTCGGAGACCATACTGCTCAAACAGTAGATCGTGATACACTGGCTTAATTGCTAAACTAAGGGGGGCTGGGTAACTAGCCCCTCTAACTTTGCTCAAAGGAAGTTCTTTCATGGCTACATACATCACTCTAGTAAATCAATTACTTAGACGTATAAATGAGACAGAGCTAGACGCAGCTGGATCAGGTTTTGGAGATGTACGTAACTTACAAGCACTTGCTAAGGATGCTATTAATTCAAGCATAAGAGAGATACTACAAGTATCGCAGGAGTGGCCTTTCACTCTTACTACTTATACAGAGACATTAGTTGTGGGTACGGGTTCGTATGATTTTCCTGCAGACTTATCAAAGGTAGATTGGGATACTTTCTACATTAAGAAGAACGACACACAACAGAATGAACCTCGTAGGCTTTCTGTAATTACATACGCAGACTACCTACGTAGCTTTAGACCTATAGAAGATATTGGTGGTACTACGTCTAGGTCTGTACCTCTGCGTATCTACCAGACACAAGACTCTAAATTTGGTGTTACACCTATTCCAGATGCTTCCTATGATATTGAGTACCGCTACTGGTCCTTCCCCTCTGACCTAGCAGCATTTAATGATGTATCTGTTATACCTGAAAGATTTAACACAGTTGTTATTGATGGGGCTATGATGTATGTCATGCGGTTCCGTTCCAACGATCAAAGTGGTCAAATCCATGAGAAGAAGTTTATGGATGGCATTGATAACATGCGGCGTCTACTACTAGATACACCCTTGTATATAACTTCTACTGTAACTGGTAGGCATTTCAACTCTGTAACTGGTGCTCAATAATGGCAGAACAACTATCCACTTTTGCTACGCCTTGTAGTGGTGGACTACTTAACAATCTAGACCCCCTTACTCACGGCGGTCAGTTTGCTGGGTCAGCATATAGGATGATTAACTATGAACCTGCCCTTGAGGGTGGGTATAGACGTATTAGTGGGTACACAAGATCTTATGGTGAACTTACAGGTGACTCTACTAACAATGTACCTGTACTAGGGGTACACGTATCAGCTGATGTACAACAAGGTATCTTTGGTGCTAGGAAGCCTGCTAGTGGGAATAACCATTTACACTGGTATAACCATTACTACACTGTAGCAGTGACTAACGGATCGGGAACTAACCTTACTGTAGGTGAAGCTATCACAGGTGTAGTTAGTTCTGGGGATGATAGTGGTGTTGCTGCTACAGCAACTGTAATTTCTACTGCAGCAAATAGTGTAGTCTTAGATTTTGGTAAACTTCCTACTAACATATTTGCTACAGGTAATGTTATTACAGGTGGTACATCTGCTGCATCTACTGCAGTTACAGCTACTCCAGTAGTAATAGGTTGGACAGAAATAACTTCAGATGTAATTGCTAATGATCCTGACGGGGTATGTGCTGCCCAAACAACTGGTGGTGCAGCTAACTTAGTTATTAATGGTGCATTACATTCTTCTAACACAATTAATTTTACTACGTCTGCTGCTGAACAACCTAGAAAAGTTACTATCTTTTCTGCAGGTGGAGATGTATCAGGGATAACTCTGACTGTTACAGGGACTGACTACCTAGATCAAGCTAGTGTAGAAATTATAACAGGCCCAGCAGCTGATGCTACTGTAACAAGTACAAAGTTTTTTAATACAATTACTCAGATAGCAGCCAGTGGTGCAGTTACAGGTAATATTACTGTAGGTTCAGGTGCAGGGCAGTATAGGCCAACTGCACCTACAATGGTGGGTGTATCTCAAGTAAGGTTTGAAGACTTTAACTGGGGTGCTCCAAAGTTTGCAATGGTAGATGGCATTAACCCTGCGGCTACTTATGATGGTACTAACTACATACAAATTACAGATAGTAATGCACCTACTGATCCTACTTTAGTTTCAGCTTTTAACAATCATTTATTTTTAGCAGGTGATGCTGCACAGCCATACCATTTACATTTTAGTTCTCCAGTAGCTGAAACAGATTTTAGTCCTGCTAATGGTGCAGGTGTAATTAATGTAGGTTTTAAGATTGTACAAATTAAAGCATTCCGTGATCAGTTGTATATCTTTGGTGCAAATAATATTAAACGATTAGTTGGTGATAACCAAGCTAACTTTGTTTTACAGAATGTAACAGGTAACCTTGGTTGTATTGCACCAGACACTGTAGTAGAATTTAATGGGGAGTTAATCTTTTTAGCACCTGATGGCATACGTCCAGTATCTGGTACAGATCGTATTGGTGATATTGAACTTTCAACTTTATCTAAGCCTGTTCAATCTATCTTTGAGGACTTTACAGCAAACGAAGACTTATCAACAATGAAGACTCTTGTAATTAAAAAGAAGTCTCAATTTCGTATGTTCTTTCAAGACCAAGACTCACTGGGTATTATTGGTGGTATTAGGCGTAGCGGGCAAGGTGGTGCAGGTTTTGAGTTTGGTCAAATTGTAGGTATTGAAATTAATCAAGTAGCTAGTGGCTACATAGCAGATGAAGAGTTTGTTATTCACGGTGATAATGCTGGGTATGTATACAGACAAGAAACTGGCACAGATTTTAATGGTAATGATATCTTTAGTTTTTTCCAAACTCCTTTTATCTACATGGAAGACCCAGAGGTACGTAAGAATATTTATACTATAAACACATACATGAGGTCAGAGGGTGTAATTTCTATCATACTGGGTCTAGAGTATGACTATGGTGACCCAACCATACTCTTACCTAATGACTATAGCTTTACAACAGAAGGTGCTGCTGCTTATTACGACAACGCAAGGTACGATTCAGAAGAGATATACGATGGTAGCCCTTCTCCTATTAGGTCAACCAACGTATCAGGTTCAGGAAAATCAGTATCGGTTAAGTACGTGGCGAATGGTACAGACCCAAGCCACACTATTCAGGCTTTTTCAATTACTTACGGTCTAGGAGACAGGAGATAAAATATGGCAGGTTACACTCGTCAATCCACAGCAGATATTGTTGCTACCTCAGTAGTTCGTGCTGCACCAATAAACTCAGAGTACAATAAACTCAGAGATGCATTCACTCACAGCACTAGTGGCACTACAGGACACAAGCATGACGGGACTTCTGATGAAGGCTCTTATGTACCTCTTATTGCAGACATAGATAAAAAGAATCACATCTCTGTAGATCAGACAAACAATAGACACGGCATTTTCGTAGAGGTATCTACTAATCCAGTAGAGCAAGTACGTTTTCAAGATGGTGTTATTGTTCCTGTAACCGACAATGATATTGATTTAGGTACACCCTCAGTAGAATATAAAAATGTTTATGTAGATGGTACTGCTTTTATTGACACGGTTAGCATTGGTGATAATGACTATACCACCATTACAAATAACGAGTATGATGTATCAAGTGGTAATCTTACGTTTGATGTAGCTGGTGACATTGTTCTTGATGCAGATGGTGGGGATGTAACATTAAAGGATGGCGGTACAGCATACGCAACCTTTACTAACACATCAGGCAATCTTATCCTTAAGAGTGGTACTACCACTGCTGTAACTTTTACAGGTGCTAATGCAGACTTTGCTGGTACACTTGATGTAACAGGGGCTACAGTGCTTGATAGTACTTTGGCAGTAGCAGGTACTGGAACTGTAACAGGTACACTCACAGCCTCTAATAACGCAGTGGTAGGTGGTACACTAGCTGTCACAGGTGCTACGGCACTTAACGGTGGCCTAACTATGGACACCAATAAATTTACTGTAGCCGATACTTCAGGTAATGTTCTTACTGCAGGTACAATGACGGTTGCTGGTGCTACCGCACTTAATGGCGGTCTTACAATGGACACCAATAAGTTCACTGTAGCCGATACATCAGGCAACGTAGCTACAGCAGGTACTCTTGCTGTAACAGGTACTTCTACTCTAACAGGCGCAGTGACTGCTAATGCAGGTATAAGCATAGACAACATTACTATTGACGGTACAGAGATTGACTTGTCTTCTGGTGATCTTACTGTTGATGTTGCTGGTGACATTATACTAGATGCTGATGGTGGTGACGTATTCGTTAAAGATGGTGGTACTACTTATGGTTCACTAACCAATACTGGTGGAAATCTAATAATCAAATCTGGTACTACTACTGCAGCTACATTCAGTGCTGCTAATGTAGACTTTGCTGGTACAGTAGACGTAACTGGAGCAGGAACATTTGATAGCACTGTTGCTGTAGCGGGTGTATTAAGTCCTGCTACTCACGTAGACATGCCTGACGATGCTAAGATTAAAATAGGTACAGGCGATGACCTTAACATCTATCACGATGGGTCTGACAGTTATATTGACAACGCTACTGGTGCGTTAAACGTAGCAACAGGTACTAGTGGAATTGCCATAAACATTGGTCATGGTACATCAGAGGTTACTATAGGGGATAACCTTACTGTATCAGGTAACTTAACTGTAACAGGTACACAAACTGTTGTAGATACAGTAACCATGAATGCAGCTAATGCGATTGTGTTTGAAGGAGCTACTGCTGACGCACACGAAACAACACTTACTATTGTAGACCCTACAGCAGACCGTACAATCAACTTGCCTAATCAAAGTGGCACTATCCCATTACTAGCAGCTGCAAGTAATACAGCCATTACATCTACACCTGCTGAACTAAATCTTTTAGACGGGGTAACTAGTACAACAGCAGAGCTTAACATCCTTGATGGCGGTACTTCTGCTTCATCAGTTACTGTAGTAGATGCAGACCGTGTTGTACTTAATGATAATGGTACTATGAAGCAGGTTGCAGTGACAGACCTTGCTGCATACTTTGACGATGAAATTACTGCAATGCCTAATCTTGCAGGTACAGGAGCATTAAACTCTGGTTCTATTACAAGTGGCTTTGGTGCAATTAACAATGGCTCAAGTGCTATTACTACTACAGGTACAGTAAACTTTGGCAGTTTGTCTGACGGTACTATTACGGTTACAGGCTTTGTTGACGAAGATAATATGGCCTCTGATAGTGCTACACTTGTACCGACACAGCAATCTGTCTTAGCTTACATTACAGCCACTATGGGTAGTGTAACTAGTGCTTCTAATAGTGCTACTGCAGCTGCAGCTTCACTAGATAGCTTTGATGATCGTTACTTAGGTGCTAAGTCTTCTGCTCCTACAGTAGATAATGATGGTGATGCCCTTATTACAGGTGCTTTGTACTTTAACTCTAGTAGTGACAGTATGCAAGTTAGAACTAGTGGTGGTGGCTGGACAAATTCTGGTAGCTCTGTAAACGGTACATCCTCTAGAGAAAGCTTTGTAGTTGGTACAAGCTCTACTAATACTGCAGGTGTTTCTTATGCAGGTTCAACAACCTCTTTTCCTATTTCTTATGACGCAGGTTACGTGGATGTATATTTAAATGGTGTTAAACTAAAAAATGCTACTGATGTTACTGTAACTTCTGGCAGTGCTGTTGTGTTAGCTGCGGCTGCGACTGCAGGAGATATACTTGATGCAATAGGGTACGGAACATTTACTGTATCAGATCATTATACTAAAACAGAAACAGATAATAAATATGCAATTAAAGCTGGTGCAACGTTTACAGGGACTACATCTTTTAGTGATGGCAATATTACAAACGTAGGAAATATTGCACTTGATAGCTTGACAGCAGATGGAAGTACTATTACAATTACAGGTAATACTACCTTTGCTGATGGAGCATATGACTTTGACATTGCCTCCCACGATACTTCAAATGGTTTAAAACTTGGTGGTACGTTAGTTACTGCTACTGCAGCAGAGTTAAATATACTTGATGGTGTTACTTCAACTGCAGCTGAACTTAATATACTAGACGGTGTAACTAGTACTGCTGCTGAACTAAACATCCTTGATGGTGTTACATCTACTGCAACAGAGTTAAACCTTGTAGATGGATCAACAGCAGGCACTATTGTAAATAGTAAAGCTGTTGTGTATAGTGCGGCTGGTCAGGTAAATGCAACTAGTCTTGCGATAGGTGGAACTGCTATTACATCTACCGCTGCAGAGTTAAACATTCTTGATGGTGTTACATCTACCGCTGCAGAGTTAAACATTCTTGATGGTGTTACATCTACCGCTGCAGAGTTAAACATTCTTGATGGAAAAAGTTTTGTTGATGAAGACGATATGTCTAGTAATTCTGCAACGGCAATAGCCTCACAACAATCAGTAAAAGCGTATGTAGACAGTTCTGTTGCTACCGCAGCCACTAAAGGCTTCGCTATCGCTGCAGCAATAGTATTTGGATAAAGGAAAGATAAATGGCCGTAGTAAATCTAATCAACGTAGCAACTATTACACCAGTAGTTAATGCGGGCGCAGTAACAACCAGTAGAGCATCTATCATTGATGTTGCTGCTGATAAAGTTGCTAAAGTGAACTCACTGATAATTGCTAATATTGATGGTGCTAATGCTGCCGATATTACAGTGGAAGTAAGTATAGATGATGGTTCAAGTTATGTCGCCATAGCTAAAACTATATCTGTACCTGCTGATGCAACCTTAGTTGTCGTAGGTAAAGACAATGGGTTTTACTTAGATGAGACAGACATTCTTGCAGTGACAGCTTCTGCAGCCAGTGACCTAACATACTTGGTTAGCTACGAATTAATGACAGACTAAGGATTAATTAATGTCTAATGGCAAAGGCGGCTTTATAGGACAGGACGGGCTGAACGCCCCTGACGAACCGACAGATGTTACTGTTAGTGGTGGTGTAGATGGTGTAGCTAGTGTAGCATTTACTGCGCCTACTGACGTTGGTGCATCTGCTATTACAGGCTTTGTTGCTACGGCTAGTACTGGTGTAGGTGCTACAGGTACATCCTCTCCTATTAGTATTACTGGTCTTACTCTAGGTACTGCTGCTACATTTAGAGCTTATGCTGTTAATGCTTATGGTACATCTGCTGCTAGTGATGCAACTAGTAGTGTTACTCCTGCTGCTGGAAGGGCTATATTTGCTGGTGGATATACAGGTTCTGATGGTTCAAATGTTATGGATTATATTACTATATCTTCTACAGGTAATGCTTCTGACTTTGGTGATTTAGATTATAAAAGGTATAATCATGGTGGATTTTCTTCTTCTACCAGAGGTATAGTTGCAGGTGGTTTAGCATTACCAGCAGATGCAACGGATAATGTTATTCAATATGTAACCATAGCTTCTACAGGTAATACTACTGACTTTGGTGACTTGCTTGCCGCAAGACATTCTCATTCTGGTTGCGCAAATTCAACTAGAGGTATATTTTTTGGGGGTAATGCAGGTGGGGTAGACAACGTTATTCAATACATAACTATTGCAACCACTGGTAATGCTTCTGACTTTGGAGATTTGAGTGCAGCTAGGTATGCCCTAGTTGGCTCTTTAGCCAGCCCAACAAGAGCAGTAGCATGTGGAGGTAGTACGTCCAGCAATGCTTTAGTAAATATAATGGAATATGTAACAATAGCCAATACAGGTAATGTTACAGACTTTGGAAACCTTACCGCAGCAGCCTCTAATGGTAACGGTGCTTCTTGTAATAATACTAGGGGGCTTATTGCCCTTGGATATGCAGATGAAAATGTTGACACAGTGGACTTTATAACCATTGCTTCTGCAGGGAACGCAACAGACTTTGGCAACCTAAGTGCTATCAGAAAATATGCTGGGAGTACAGCAGGGGGTGACAGGGCCGTGGTAGCTGGGGGAGACAATAGTGGGGCATTAAATATTATAGATTATTTCACCATTACGTCTGCTGGAAATGCTACTGACTTTGGCGACTTAACTGTGTCCCGTGGCAGAATATCAACAATGTCTAATAGTCACGGAGGACTTTCATAATGCCCAACTATAATGGCGTATGGAGCCTCTCAACGCAGTATCAG
>Ga0307984_1001191_pt1 | contig 11000 bp, 10 predicted proteins | sample EllFjometageno78_FD_203169 | JGI IMG/M metagenome (GOLD analysis project Ga0307984, IMG submission 203169) | Marine microbial communities from Ellis Fjord, Antarctic Ocean - #78 | ecosystem: Environmental > Aquatic > Marine > Unclassified | place: Southern Ocean | collected 2014-10-09 | reverse complement strand
TGATAGCTTATTTAATCCTCATAAAAAAACTAGAGTAGTATATAAAGAGAATGGTATAGATATATTTTCAGGCTTCTTACAGCTTAATGATATAGTAATAAAAAATAATAATGTATCTTATGAGATTACTCTATTTTCAGAAACTATAAATTTAAAAGATTCTATAGGTAATAGGATTTTAAGAGATTTAGATTTAAACGAACTAAATCATTTATATACAGAGTCAGATATTAAAGATAGCTGGACTGGTAACCTTAATTATACCTCATCCTCCACTTCTACTTTTAGAGATGGAGCTACTATAAAATACCCTTTTGTAAGGTATAATACTAACACTAGTTATGCATCTAGCTTAATTAGTACTGGTATTGGGCAAGATGTATATAAGCCCTGGATAAATTGCAGGTATTTAGTTAAGAGTATATTAGCTTATGCTGGATATACATGCACCTCTAATTTTATAGATAGTGCAGCCTTTAATAAGTTATACTTAGATATACCTGCATCTGAGAATATGCTAGGTAGCTCAGTACTGATAGCTGATACTCCAGCAGCTACTACATATAGTAGCAGTACCTGGACTACTTTAGATTTTACTAATACTACTTTTAACTCTTTTGCATCTAATTTATACAATACAGCTACTGATATTTTTACATCTAATATTGATGATACGATAGTATCATTTGCGATACATTTAGATTTTATAGTAACTGTAGCATCTTTTGTACAAGTGAGAATAAAGCATAACGGATCATCTCTTTACGCTAATAATCAACTTATATATAATCAGATTGTGCCTGTAGGTACTACTTCAACTTTAATTTTTAATCCTTTAGCTAATGTAATTGATTTAAGTAATGGTAATGAATTAGAGTTTGAGATTATAGTATCAGGTAGCCTTACTTTAGATACTAATAGTAGGATATATTATACTTATGATTCTGGTAGTAATGTTAGTATGAATAATAATCTAATAGGATTTAGAGGAGAGCTTAAGCAGTGGGATTTTTTAAAGAATTTTATAGATAAATTTAATCTCCTTATTATGGCTGATGAGAGTAATCCTAATAATCTTATAATAGAGCCCTACTCTCACTGGACTGATACCGGAAACTTATTAGACTGGACTAATAAAATTGATGATAGAGAGATTAAATATACTACTATAGATGGACTAGCTAGAGAGATTAGCTTTACTCATATAGAGGATACTCCAGATTGGAGTACGATAAATAATAATTATCCAGCTGTAAATAAATGGGCTCACTACTTTAAATCAGATGTAGATATTATAGATAAAGATTTAGTAAAAATAGAAGTAAAAGAGGCAGCTAGTACAAAAATATCCAGTAATCTAGGAGGCCAGCTGATAGTACCATCTATAATAAATACAGATACATCTATGGACTTCTGGCAGAATAAGCCTAGAATCCTATACGATAATGGAGTAATCTCTATGAGTACGCATAAATATCATATAGGAGTATTAAGCTGGTTTAATGAAACAGATTATTTACTATTTTCTCCAGTAGATATATATCCTATTACATCTAATACTAAATCTTTAGATTTTGGTATTGTAGATTATGGTATAGGAGGTACTGCAGTACTAAAATCTCTATATAATGAATACTGGGCTAAATATATAGATGAGCTGTATCATAAAGATACTAGGATAGCTACAGTAAAAGCCTTTTTATCAGCTAAAGATATATCAGATTTTAGATTTAATGATGTAATAATGATAAAAAATAAAAAATATAGAGTAAAAAAGATAGATTATAATCAAAATCATCTGAGTAAATTAGAACTAATTACTATAAAAGACTTATAGAATGCCTAACAAACTAAATAAAAGATTTAATAGTAGAGTACTTAAAGATATAGATAATACCTTAGAAGCTCTTAAAAGTACCTTAAAAAAGAAAATATAAATGGATTTTAAAATAGGATTATCTGTAAAACCTAAAGAGATAGATTCTTTAAACAGAGTAATATTTGTAAATGCATCTGATGTAATTACAACAGCTACAGAAGATGAGTGCTCAGCTTATGGATTTATATATAATAAAGCTCAGTGCTATTACTTATATGATGATACTAAGATGATACCAGATACTCAGGTAGCTAATATAGGGAGTAGAAATCATATAGAAGAAAATGTATTAGATACGGCTGTAATAGGTATAGATAATATCCTTTATAGAGAGAGTAATAATAGTTTAATAGTAGGAGATAGTAATGCTCTTAGTAGTGCATCTAATACTCTTATTATAGGTACTAAATCAGAAGCTACCTATAACAATACTCAGGTATTAGGAGGTAATAAAAATGATGATTTATTAGGAGAGAGGCAAAATACTTTAGTATTAGCTGGAGCAGATACTACAACTGCGGCCTGGGCTGTATCTAAACTTAATGATGATGGGACTACTTTATTTAATATAAAGGATAATACGATAGTATCTTTTACTGCTTTTGTAACTGGAGTAAGAGTAGGAGGTACTGGAGCTGGTAATAATGGAGATTTTAAGAGCTGGATAGAGAGAGGTACTGCGGTTACTAGAGGTAGTACTCCTACTATAAAAAGAATAAGGCAGAGTATAGGTACTGATGGTACAACTACAGGCTGGAATGCAACGGCAGATGTAAATATAGATAATAATTTAAGAGTAAGAGTAAAAGGAGCTAATAATAATACAATAAAATGGATAATAAGATTAGAGATTACAGAGCTAAGGACTGGAGTAGATTTAAGTTAAGTAAAGTAGATATAGTAGCTGGATTAGATACCTTAAAGATATTACTAAATAATATAGAATCTATAGAGAGTACTGATTGGAATAATAATAAATTAAAAGTAAGAAAGTGGCTGAGAAAATAATACTAAAAGTAGTAGCAGAAACTAAAGGAGCTAGCAAAGATATAGAGAAAGTAGGCAAAGGAGCTAATACAGCTACTAAAGAAACTAATCTTTTATCTGGAGCTATGGGAGGAGTATCTAAAGTAATGAATATGGTACGAGCTACCGGCAAAATGATGTTCGGAAGCTTAAGAGCTGGGATGATCAGTACCGGTATAGGTATTCTAGTAATAGCTTTTGCAGCTTTATTTAGTTATTTTACTAATACCAAAAAAGGAGCTGAGAAACTAAAGGTAGTATTTGCTGCCGTAGGTGCAGTAGTAAATATAATTACAGATATATTATCAAAAGCTGGAGAGATGCTAGTAGGAGTATTTACTAATCCTAAAAAGGCTATTATCTCTCTTATGAAAATGATTAAAGAGAATGTAATAAATAGATTCTTAGCTGTAGGAGATATAGCTGCAGCAGTAGGTAAGATACTAAAGGCTGTATTTACTTTAGATTTTGGAGCTATGAAAGAGGGTATAGCTGAGCTAGGAGAGAGCATGGTGCAAATGACTACTGGAGTAGATGATGCTTTTAATAAGGCCTCTGATGCTCTTAGTGGATTTGCTGATAATGTATCTGAGGAGGTAGCTGCATCTATTAGATTAGAGAAAGAACAGCAAGCCTTAACAGATGCTACTAGAGAATTTGGGATAGAGAAAGCTAATACTAGGCAGGCTATAGAGGCAGCTAGATTAGCTGCAGAGGATGAGAGCTTAACAGCTGAGCAAAGATTAGAGCAGCTAAAAGCAGCTCTAGTATTAGAAGCTCAAACTACAGAAAAAGAGTTAGCTCTACAAAAGAGGAGAGTAGCAGCAAAAGAGGAGGAGGTAGCTATGAGCGAGAGTACCCAGGAGGATTTACAAGCTTTAGCAGATGAGAAAATTAAGCTAATATCTTTAGAAACTGCTAGTATTAAAATGAAAAAGAAAATCATAGCAGAAGTAAATACTTTTGAAGCTGAGATAGCAGCAGAGGAGAAAGCTAGGAGCGATGCTAGGAGAGCTAGAGGTAAAGCTAGGAGGAAGCAGAGAGAAACTGAAGCAGCTCAATTAAAAACTCTATTACAATCAATAGAGCTAATGGAGATTACTGATGCAGATGAGAGAGCTAAAAGAGCTTTAGAGATACAAAGAGAATCCGCTTTATTAGCTACTAAAGGTAAGAAAAATAGTGCTGAGCAGATTAAGGCTATAAATGAAAAATATGATTTATTAGATGCTGATAGATTAAAAAAGATACAAGATAAAGCAGATGCTAAAGATGTTATAGATACAGCAAAAGCAGAGGAAACTAGATTAAATGAATCTGATAAACTAGAGGAGTATAGGCAAAACAATACTTTAAATGCTATTACAGATGCACAAGATAGAGCAAATGCAGAATTACAAATAGCTTATGATAAGGAGATAGCTTTAGCTGATCTTATGGAAAACTCAGAGGAGATAAAAGCTGAGATAGTTAAGAAGTACGCTAAACTGAAGCAGGAAACTTCAGATGCTACTACAGCAATAGAGATTAAAAATCAAACTGATTCTGCTGCAGCTGTAGGAGACGCTATAGGCCAGGCTGCAGAGTTTACAGAAAAAGGTAGTGTAAAATGGAAAGCTCTAAAAACGGCTGAGGCTCTAATAAATACCTTTATAGGTGCTCAGGGAGCTTATAATGCTACTATAGGTATAGTACCAGTAGGCCCAGTATTAGCTCCTATAATGGCTGGATTATCTGTAGTAGCTGGAATGAAGCAGGTAAACGCTATACAAAATACAGAGCTACCTAAACTTAATAGAGGTGGTATAGTAGGAGGGTATGGTAGTGGTACTTCTGATTCTGTAAATGCTAAATTATCTAAAGGAGAGGCAGTAATAAACGCTAGATCCGCTAGTATGTTTAGAGGTGCTTTAAGCTCTATGAATTTAGCAGGTGGTGGAGTAGGTTTTGCTGGAGAGGATGAGGATAGCTCAGGTAGTGGAGTTATTAAAGCTTTTGTACTATCTGATGAAATGACTTCAAATCAGGCTAGAACTGAGAAAATAAACAGAAGAAGTAGTATATAGTAAAAATATTTATACTTATATAAAAGAATAAAAACTATGGATGTAATAGAATTACTAATAGATGAGGATAATGAGCAATTATCAATTGATGCAGTGAGTTTAGTAGAGATGCCTGCTATAGAGAGCGATTTTATAGCCTTAAAAAAGGATTTAAATATCTCTTTAGCTAAGGTAGATGAGGATAAAAGGCTTTTAATCGGTGCTGCTTTAATCCCAGATAAGAAAATATACAGATTTAATCCTGAAACTAATGAAGAATATCAAGTATTTTTCTCTAAAGAAACAGTAAAAAGAGCATCTGAGCTATATTTAATAAATAATAATCAGAGCTCAACTACTTTAGAGCATGATACTAGAATATCAGGCGTAACAGCTGTAGAGAGCTGGATAGTATCTGATCCTAAGAGAGATAAATCAGCTGTTTATGGTATAGATGTACCTGCAGGCACCTGGATGTTATCTTTAAGAGTAGATAATGAAGAAATCTGGCAAAAAGTGAAAAATAAATCAATAAAAGGCTACTCTATTGAAGGCTACTTCACATCTAAATTAAGTAAATTATCTAAGCAATCTTACTCAGATTCTGATATACTTAATGCTTTAGCTGAGATACTCAAAGTACAATAGAGAATAAATACTTATATTTATAAATAAATAAATCAAATGGACTTAAAAAACAGAATTTTAGTAGCTTTAGGATTAGATAAAGAGATATCTTTAGCTACTCAAGAGAAGCTAACAGATGGTAGTATTATTGTGAGTAGTGCGGACGCTTTAGATCCTGGAGTAGATGTATCTCTCCTTTTAGAGGATGGTACTACTGAATTTTTAGTAGCTGGAGAGTACGAAACTGAGAGCGGGATCGGATTTTCTGTAGTAGATGCTGGTATAATTGATGAGGTGTACGAAACTGAGCAAGAGGAGGTAGAAGTAGAGGAGCCTACTGAGGAAGTAATAGATGAGGAAGTAGAAGAAGTAGAAGCATCTACTAAATCAGTAAATCCATTACCTAAAAAGATTAAAGAGATTAAAGAGTACGAATTCTCTAAAGAGGAGGTAATTTTAGAGATTACTAATGTAGTATCTGAGTTATTATCTGAGGCTAGAAAAGATATTGAATCTATCAGAGCTGAGCTATCAGAAATGAAAGTTAATAATACAACTTTAGAGGAGGATAATATATCTTTATCAAAAGAAGTATCTAAATTATCTGCAGAGCCTGCTACAGAGCCTGAATCTTTAAATAAATTTTCTAAAGAGATTAAAAAGCCTACAGTATCTGAAAGAAAAAGAATGACTACAAAAGAGAGATTAAGATACAATTTAAGTATAATAAACAACTAATAAATAATAATTAAAAACTAAAAAAAATGGGAAATCCTATTACAACTGCAAGTTTATACGCTGGGGAAGCCGGAGCGTATTTAGGAGCTGCCGCTAAATCTGGTAAAACTTTATCAGATGGGCAAATTACAATCCTTGAAGGGATTAAGTACAAAAAGACTTTGACTATCGTATCATCTGCATCTATTATAGCTGATGCTGATTGCGATTTTTCTGATGGTACTTTAACGCTTACTGATAGAGCTTTAGAGCCTACAGATAAGAAAATGAATCTATCTCTTTGTGCTACTGACTTAGAACAAGATTGGCAAGCTGCACAAATGCAGGCTGGAGCTAATAATACTAATATGGGTGCTGATTTTGCAGCGTTTATGATGGATTACTTAGGAGCTCAAATTGGAGAGAATATTGAAACTCAAATCTGGACTGATATGGCTACTAATTTAGCTGCAGATGCTGGCGTAGTAGATGTTACTGCTGCTACTTTAGCTCAAGCTAATATCATTGCACAAATGCAACTAACTTATAATGCTATACCTGCAAATGTATGGGGTAAAGATGATGTAAGAATCTATTTAGGTACTAATGCTATAAGATTCTATATTGCTGCTATGAGTGAGCTAGGATATATGAATGCTTATTACGCTGGAGATGTACCTTTATTATTTGAATCAGTAGAGGTAGTACATGCACCAGGATTAGCAGCTAATAAAATGGTAGCTGCTCAAGTATCTAATTTATATTGGGGGACAGATTTACAATCAGATGCAACAACTTTCAAAGTAATTGATATGAGAGATACTACTGGAGCTAATGAGATTAGAATAGCTGCAAACTTCTCTAGTGGTGTACAGCATGGAGTAGGAGCTGATGTAGTACTTTACGCTTAATAAATAAACAGTAATAAAGGAGGTTATTTAAACCTTTAGATAGCCTCCTTAACTTACTAATAACTAACAACTTAAAACTAAAAATTATGGCATGTGAACTTACGGCCGGGAGATTATTAGACTGTAAAACTTCGGTAGGAGGAATTAGAACTGTATTATTTATGCAGGTTGAAGATTATGTACCTACTTATACATCAGAAGTACTTACAGCTATTACAGCTGCAACCGGTTACAGATACGAATTACAAAAAGGGACTGGAAGCTTATCAGAAGCTATCTCAGTATCTCAAGAAAATGGAACTGTATTTTTTGAAAATACTTTAACTATAAAACTATTTAAACTTACTGCAGCTATGAGAGATGAGTTAAAATTGATAGTACAAAACAGATTAGCAGTTTTTGTATTAGATAATAACAATTCTCAGTGGGTAGTAGGAGAGGTAAACGGAGCTGAAATTACTGGAGGTACATCAGAAACTGGTACATCTCTTGGAGATTTAAACGGATACACGCTTACAATAACTACTCAGGAAAGAGAGCCTATGCGTAATGCAGGTACTTATACTACTAATCCTTTTGATAATATTACTGCTTTAACTGTAAGCCCTGCTTACTAGTAAATAATATAATCTATTTTATTAAAGAGGGAGGCTAATAGCCTCCTTTTTTTATATATCTGTTTTTTTTATACTTATATAAAAGAACTAAATAATAAGACTATGTATAAAGTAAAAGATAAATATAAAGACTGCTCAATACAACCAGGAGCAAAGCCAGTGAGATTAGGATTCTTAAATCAAGCTCAGATAGCTATAATGATTAAAGCAGGATATGATGAGTACTTTGTAGAGGTAAAAAAGAAAGTAAGTAAAAAAGATGATTAGTTTAAGCTTAAATGGAGTAGGATCTGCATCTTTAGAGAATATATTTTACTTATCTCTAAAAGATACTGATTTTCTAATTACTAATTTAAGTACTAATACTTACTTACTAGCTCTTACTAATGATTATACTAAAAAGCAGATGATTACTATGATAAATCCTAATATCCTTAATGCTGCTATACCGGTAAATGATATTTACGCTATAAGACTTACTGACTTCTCTAATACTAGTACAATACCAGATGCTACTAGAGGACAAACTAAATTTGATGATTTAGATTTCCCTCCAGGTAGTTATTCTTATAAAGTTTATCAGCAAAATAGCAGAACTAATTTAGATTTAGAGAGTGTAGAAGTGCATGGAGTAATAGAAACTGGCAAAGCTTTTGTAACTAGTAAAATACAAGAAGTATTTTATAGAGAATATACTGGAACAGATAATGATACTAATATAACTTATGTACAATAATGAAAAAAAAGAAAGTAAGTAAAAAGAAAGTAGATAATAGTAGTACTAGTAGTAGATTATCTGTAATATATATGAAGCAGCAATACGCTCCTAGTACCTCAGAGAGTGCAGGAGATGGATATATATCTTATGGAGGTAGTACTCCTTATTTTAATGCGTATCCTCAATTCTTAATAGACTTATACAATTCTAGCCCGATACATAGAGCTATTGTAGATTCTGCCAGTAACTATATAGCAGGTAAAGGTATTCTTATAGAGGATGAGAGCGATATAGAGGCTACTAATAAGCTTAAGTACTTTTTAAAGAATATAAATAGTAAAGAAACTATAGAGGGGCTATTAAATAAGGTAGGAAAGGACTTATATTTACAAGGTGCATTTGCTTTAAATATCATATACTCTAAAGATAGAAGTAGCATAGTATCAATAAATCATATTGCTGTAGATAAAGTAAGGATAGGAGTACCTAATGCTAATGGTATTGTAGATACTTACTATGTATCTAAAGACTGGACTAATACTAGATCTGAGGAGAACGAGCCTAAGCCAGTACCTGCCTTTAATCCTAATGATAGAACTAATCCGAGCCAGATACTTTATGTGAGAGATTATACTCCAGGATTAGACTTATATGGAGCTCCATCTTATAGCCCTGCTAGTAACTGGGCTTTAACCGATTCTCTAATATCAGAATATCATTTATCTAATATACAAAATGGATTTTCGGGTACTACCTGGATAAATTTTAATGATGGGCAGCCTACAGAAGAGGAGCAGAGAATGGTAGAGAGAGCTATAGATAATAAAATGAGTGGGCCTAATGGTAAAAAGATAATACTTACCTTTACTGATGAGGGAAAAAATACTCCTAGCATAGAAACTCTAGCAATACCGGACGCTCATAGTCAATATATAGCTCTAAATGAGCTGATAGTATCTAATTTAATGATCGGCCACAGAGTAGTATCTCCCTCTTTAATGGGAGTAAAAACTGAGGGGCAGCTAGGAGGTAGAAATGAGCTACTAGAATCTTACGAGTTATACTCTAGGAGTGTAATACAACCTTTACAAGATATGATAGTACAGACTTTATCAAAACTATTTGCTGTAAATGGTATATTTTTAGATTTTAGTATTAAAGATGTTGCTCCTTTTGCTAATAAATTTGGATCTGATGTGCTTAGAGAGGTACTTACTGTAGATGAATTAAGAGAAGAGCTAGGATTAGAGCCTTTAGAAGTACAAGATGAAACGATAGAGGAGAGTAATACTGCTTTAAGTAAAGATGATATACTCTCTGTAGACGCTATTACAGAGCTTTTAAGTGACTTAGGAGAGAATGAGGAGGATATACTAGATAATTACGATATGCTCTCTGAGGAATCTTTAGATGGAGAAACTGAGGAGGATGATATAGAGCTACAATTAAATAATAGAGAGGATTTTGCTGATGTAAAAACTGGTAAAGCTTATCCTAATAGAACTAGTAAGCAAGATGGAAAGAGTAAGCAATCTAATGAAAAAGGTAATATCTTTAGAGTAAGATATGTATATACTGGTAATGCTGCTCCTGAGAGAAACTTCTGTAAAGCTATGATGAAAGCTAAAAAAGTATATCGTAAAGAAGATATATTAGCTATGAGTACTAGGAAAGTTAATCCAGGATGGGGACCTAAAGGTAAAAATACTTATAGTATTTGGCTAAGTGAATGCGATATGCAGAAATTTTATAAGGGAGGAGGGAACTGCAAACATCTGTGGCAGCGTAGGATATACTTACAAAAAGGAAAGAGAGCAAAGAATACAGATAAGGTACTTACTACTACAAGCGCTAGAAGTAAAGGATTTAAGACTCCGGTAAATCCTCAGAAAGTACCAGTAGCTCCTACAAATATGCCTAATAATGGATTTTTAGAATAAAATAAAATAATGAGTAATAAAGTACTATTTATATCAGAATCAAAATTAAAGAGCTTTGCAATTGCTAGGAATGTATCAGCTCAGCATCTTTTACCGCATGTATTAGATGCTCAGAAAATCTTTATAGAGCAGGCTTTAGGGACTGATTTATATAATAAGGTAGCTGCAGATATTACAGCTAATACATTACTACTTAATTATAAAATATTAGTAGATGATTATATACAAGATGTATTGATACATTTTGCTACCTGGCAAGCGATACCATTTTTAGCCTATAAAATAGAGGAGGGTAATATCTATAGTAAAACATCTGAGAGCGGAGTAGCTTTATCCAGAGAGGAGCTGCAAGATTATAGAGATAGCTGTAAAAATACTGCAGAATTTTACTTAAAAAGATTAGTAGATTACTTATCGGCTAATAGCTCTCTATTTCCAGAATACTCTACAAACAGCGGAGCAGATATGAAACCGAGCAGGAGAAGTTATACTAATAATATGAATTTATTCTCATCTGATG
>Ga0307984_1001190_pt1 | contig 11000 bp, 8 predicted proteins | sample EllFjometageno78_FD_203169 | JGI IMG/M metagenome (GOLD analysis project Ga0307984, IMG submission 203169) | Marine microbial communities from Ellis Fjord, Antarctic Ocean - #78 | ecosystem: Environmental > Aquatic > Marine > Unclassified | place: Southern Ocean | collected 2014-10-09 | reverse complement strand
TGCTAAATACATATCAGGATCCATTACACCATCAGTCTGGTGACTTCCTAAGAAAGCCTCTACGATAGAAAATGAATGATCTGGCCATGCAATTTGCAAACGGAATAACATTGACATAAGAACTCCAATCACACCCATAATAATACCGGTGATCAAAAATTGCTTAGAAATCATTTTGTGATCTTGACTAAAAATATATTTAGTTACAAAAGTTTCTTTATGATGATGCTCTGACATAATTTTATTTTATTTTTTTACCTCCCTTAGGGGAAAGAAAATGTTTAATCTTTATTTATTACTTTACTTTACTACTTCAGCAATTGTTTTTTGTTGTTTCAACCAACTGTAAAAATCAGCTTCCTCTTCAACAATAATTTTCATTTGCATATTATAATGTGATGCTCCACAAATTTTGTTACATAATAATAAGTAATCAAAGGTATAAGGATCTTCTCCTTTTTCTTTTCTGATTTTATTAATTCCATCCACTTTACGAACTGTTTCTTCTTGAACCCTCATTTCTTCGGTGGTGAACTTAGGTGTAAAACCAAATTCAGTAATCATTCCTGGAACACAATTCATTTGCGCTCTAAAGTGAGGCATGTAAGCAGAGTGTAAAACATCTTGAGAACGGAATTTAAAAACAATTTTTCTCCCTTTTGGCAAGTGCAATTCACGTACAGGAATATCATCAGCAGAATTCATATCTGTCATGTCAACACCCATCGTATTAATTCCTTTGATATTTCTAACGTTTCCACGTCCTAAAGTATTATCAGCACCTGCATAACGAGCTTGCCAGTTGAATTGTTGTGCATACACTTCAATCACAATTGGGTTTTCTGCATCTGATAAATCCATGATGTCATTCCAAGTATACAATCCGTATCCAATTAGTAATGTCAATACAATTGTAGGAATTGTCGTCCAAATCAATTCTAATTTATGACTATCAGCATAAAACAATGCTTTTCTGTTATTGATCCCTCTATATTTATAAGAGAAGTAAAACAACAAACCCTGTGTTAGAAATTGAACGATTCCAATCAATATAAAAGATATTAAAAATAGGTTATCGTCATTTTCCCCTTCAATAGAAGCAGATTCTGGCAACATAATATCATTCAAGAAGAACAAACAATAAGTCATTAAGATGTAAAAACCAATTAAGAAAACTAAGAATAATTTTCCATGAATATCGTTATCTTTTTCTGTTGCGATTGGATTTTCTTCCAGCTTTGCGATGGCAGAAACCTCTTCGTTCTTATCGTTTCTTAAAATTACTTTCCCGTAACTTGTTAGTTTGTTAACTTGCCAAATTCCTAGGGCTATTGCAACAGCTATAAAGATGTAAAATAAAGCTAGCATATGTTCTATCTATTTTGATTTGTTTATAATTATTCAGTTAAATTTCAAAAGAATTCTTTTTACTTTTTAACTATTTACTTTTAATTTATTATTAGTAATGGAATGTTTCACTTTCTTTTAAGAAAGGATTTCCCTTCGCTAACAAAGGTGCTTTAGATATTGATGTAAATACTGCATAAATAAACAATCCTAAGAAGAACAAAAGACCTCCTATTTCTGGCCATCCAAAGAACCACTCACCTCCAACTGTTGCTGGCATGATCATAATGAATACATCCATATAATGTCCTAACAAGACAACAACTCCTGCTCCGATAATAAAGTTTGGAATGCGCTTGTAATCGCTATTCATTAACAATAAGATTGGGAAAATGAAATTCATAGGAATCATCATTAAAAAAGGTAATTTGTATTCTTCAAATCTTTGCACAAAATAAGTAGTTTCTTCAGGCATATCTGCATACCAAATCAACATAAATTGAGAGAACCATAAGTAAGTCCAAAAAATACTAAATCCAAACATGAATTTTGCCAAATCATGAATATGACTATTATTAACAAAAGCTAAATGTCCTTTTGATTGTAAGTAAATAGTTACAATTGCAATAGTAGTAACTGCAGAAACCATAAATGTAGCTAATATATACCATCCAAATAGAGAACTAAACCAGTGAGGATCTAAAGACATAACCCAGTCCCAAGACATCATAGATTCTGTGAATAAGAAAAATCCTAAAAATGCCACTGACATTTTGAAGTTCTTTTTATAACTAACCATATTTGTTTCATTGTCTTCAGCTAAAGAAGCTTTTCTAGAAAGGTGTCTGTATAAATTCCATCCTATAATATAAACAATAGATCTGATCGTCCAACCTGGTACATTCAACCACCAACTTTTACCGTCAATAATTGCATCGTAATTATCAGCTGTAGGATCTACAGTTCCTGGTTCCATCCAAACAAATAAATGATGTACATGTGCTGAACCTAATAACAACACAACCAATAGAATTATAGTGACAGGTAATAAATTCCCTGTGATACCTTCCATAACTCTGAAAAGAACGATTGACCATCCTGCTTGAGCAACACGCTGAATAGCATTAAATGCCAATACTAAAAGTGTGATCCCAAAAAAGAAAAAACAAGCTACGTAAAAAGCGGCCCAAGGTCTATTTTTTAATTGGTGATAAACATGCTCTGCATGACTATCTCCATGAGCTTCTTCTCCATGAGCTTCTTCTCCATGAGCTTCTTCTCCATGAGCTTCTTCTCCATGAGCTTCTTCTCCATGTGCTACTTTCACAACTTCATGAGACTCTTGAGCATGTGCTTCGTGGGTGTCTTCATGTGCATCTGCATGCCCGTGAGCATCGTGTGAAGCATCTGAATGTTCTTCATGAGAAACTTCTTTAACCTCTTCATGATGGGCAGTTGTACTTGCTTTTTCATGACCACCGTGATGCGCGCTTTGTGCATGGTGCAATTGTTCTTTTACTTCTTCAATCGAACTAGGACTATTGATAAAACCAATGGCAATTCCAATAATTCCTAAAGCCATTAAGGCTAGTGCGAGTGTTTTTAATTTTCCTGAAAACTGATACATATATTTCGAATTCAATCTTTTTGAAAGATTATTTTAATAAATCGTTTCTTAATTTTTGAACGTGCTCTACAATTTGCCAACGTTCTTCTCCTGTTAATTGAGATGCATGAGATCCCATCAAGTTTCTACCATACATAATTACATGATATATACTTCCTTCTGTAAGATCTCTATCTTTATAATTAGGAATTCCTAAAAACTTTTCATTCTTTACTAAATCCCCTTGACCATTACCTGTTTTACCATGGCAAACTACACAGTAAATCCCGTACAAAGATTTTCCTTTTTCAGTACTTATTTCATGAACTGTTAAAGGTGAAATTGATTCTTTTTTTGCAGTTTCATAACCTTCCGTAGAATCAGCATAGTCATAAGGAACTTGTCCTCTAGCAATTGATCCTTTTGCAGGTAATTGAGAATCCATTCCGTTTGCAAAAGCAGTGTTTTCACCGTAAGGCTCATACGCTACAGAAACATACATATCTGGCATGAATTGAACTTCTGGCTTCGTTTTATCATTACATGAAGTAAACGCGATTGCCACAAATAAAATTGCTGCTATTTTAGTTATCGTATTTCTCATTTCCTTAGTGCTTTTCAATTACGTTAATTTCAACTGCTCCTGTTTCATGTAACAAAGATTTCAATTCTTCTTCATTATCATGAATTTCTATTTCCATTAAGAAATGGTCATCCGTAGTTCTTACATCTGGATTTTCAGCTGCTTTGAATGGCCAAATTCTACTTCTCATGTAAAATGTGATTACCATAAAATGGGCTGCAAAGAACACTGTCAATTCAAACATGATTGGCACAAAGGCAGGCATGTTCAAAAACCAACTAAAATTTGGTTTCCCTCCAATATCTTGAGGCCAATCTTCAATCATCATATAGTTTGTCATCCAAATTGCAAATCCCAAACCTGTCAATCCATACATAAATGCAGTAATTGCTAATTTTGTTGGAGCCAATCCCATTGCTTTATCCAATCCGTGAACTGGAAACGGTGTAAAAACATCTTCAATATGAATGTGTTTTGCTTTCACTGTCTTAACGGCATCCATCAGGATGTCATCATCATTATATAAGGCGTGTATTACTTTATTACTCATGATTTCCGTCTCTTAGTTTTTTATAATTTTCTCCTGATACCTTCAAAATAGATTTTACCTCAGCTTGAGCGATCACAGGGAACGTTCTAGCATACAATAAAAACAACACTCCAAAGAAACCAATGGTTCCAATGAAAATACCTATATCTACAAAAGTAGGCTCAAAACGAGACCACGTAGAGGGTAAATGTCCTTTACTCAATACAATTGCAATAATGTCAAAACGTTCAAACCACATTCCAATATTAATCGCAATAGAGATTAAGAAAGAAACGATAAAACTTCTTCTAAAACTTCTAATCCATAATAATTGAGGAATTAAGATATTAAATAAGATCAATGACCAGAATGCCCATCCGTATGCTCCAGTTGCAGCACCTACAGACATGTATGTGAAGTTTTCGTAAGGAGAACCTGTATACCATGCGATAAAAAACTCAGAAGCATATGCTACGGCAACAATACCACCTGTTAACATAATTACAAAGTTCATATATTCAACGTGTAAACGTGTGATATAACTTTCAAGATTTGTTACTTTTCTCATGATTCCTAACAAGGTTTGCACCATTGCGAATCCAGAAAAAATTGCACCTGCAACAAAGTAGGGAGGAAAAATAGTTGAATGCCATCCCGGGTTGATAGAAGTAGCAAAATCCATAGATACAATTGTATGTACAGAAAGTACTAATGGTGTAGCCAAACCAGCTAATACCAAAGATACTTCTTCAAAACGTTGCCAATCTTTAGCTCTACCAGACCAACCGAAACTTAACAAAGCATAAATTTTCTTTTGGAAAGGCTTTACAGCTCTATCTCTTAACATTGCGAAATCAGGTAACAAACCTGTCCACCAGAAAACTAATGATACAGATAAATAAGTAGAAATTGCAAATACATCCCAAAGTAATGGTGAATTAAAGTTTACCCATAAGGATCCAAATTGATTCGGAATAGGCATTACCCAGTAACCATTCCAAGGACGTCCCATGTGAATTAATGGAAACAAACCTGCTTGAAATACTGCAAAGATTGTCATTGCTTCTGCAGAACGGTTAATTGCCATTCTCCATCGTTGACGGAATAACAATAATACTGCTGAGATTAATGTACCAGCATGACCAATACCTACCCACCATACGAAGTTTGTAATATCCCAAGCCCATCCAATGTTCTTGTTCAATCCCCAAACTCCAATACCTGTTCCAATTGTATAAGAAATACATCCTATACCCCATAAAAAGGCAATTAATGAAATTGTAAATGCTATGTACCAATTTTTATTTGCTGCTCCTTCAATAGGTTTCGCAATATCAACCGTAATATCGTGGTAGCTTTTCTCCCCTAATACTAATGGTTCTCTAATAGGTGCTTCGTAGTGAGACGACATAATTTATATATTGTTTCTTAATTAATTTAGTTTATGCTTCTTCTGTGTTTCTAACTTTCACTTGGTAAAGAACATTATTATCCGTTCCGATAGCCTCTAACAAACGATACATTCTTTTATCAGCTTTCTTTTCAAGAATTTCATCTTTTTCTTCGTTTACATCTCCAAAGACCATTGAACCAGTTGCACAAGCAGAAGAACAAGCTACAGCATCGTTAAACTCACCTGGAGCAACTTTTCTACCATTTTTCTTAGCCTCTAAAATTACAAGTTGTGTAGATTGAATACAGAAAGAACATTTTTCCATAACTCCTCTAGAACGAACAGTAACATCTGGATTTAACACCATTTTACCGTACTCGTCATTCATATTAAAGTCGAACTCTTCGTTGTTATTGTATTGAAACCAGTTGAAACGACGAACTCTATATGGACAGTTGTTTGCACAATATCTTGTACCCACACATCTGTTATATGTCATTTGATTTTGACCTTGACGACCATGTGTTGTTGCTGCTACTGGACAAACAGTTTCACAAGGTGCATGGTTACAATGTTGACACATTATTGGTTGGAAAGCTACTTGAGGATTTTCAGCCTCAGGAGTTTCTAGGTTATAATAATCATCAACAGAATCAGAAGTTGAATTTGTATTATTTTGACGAGCATCCGTATTCGCATCCAACTCAGAAGAGTAATATCTATCAATACGCAACCAGTGCATATCTCTACCTACACGTACTTCATGCTTCCCTACCACAGGAACATTATTTTCAGCGTGACATGCTATTACACAAGCTCCACATCCTGTACAAGAAGACAAGTCAATAGACAAATTAAAATGATGTCCAATACTACGATCATGGTCATCCCATAAATCAACAGCTGTTACATCTACTTCTTCATGTTTTAAAGACACCTTTGTCGTTTGATTCCAAGATTCTTTAGGATCAAGACTAGCATCGCTATAATCTGTAAATGATGTTTCTTTTAATATTTCATATCTACCAGCGATTGTATGTTGTAATTGTTCACAAGCAAACTTGTGAGTTCCTCCAATTTTTTCGATAGTAGCGACTTGAACATTATTAAAATCTGCTGCTAAAGTATAGGCATTCACCCCAACTTGCATGTCAGATTTTATTGCTTTTGTTTTACCATACCCAAGTGCCAAACCTAAAGAACCTCTAGCTTGACCTGGTTGAATTAATACAGGGACATTTTCTAAAACGACACCGTTTACAGTAACATTTGCGTAATCGCCATCAATAGCTCCGTTATCTCTAACAGGATTTGTAAATCCTAAATCAGCAGCATCAGCAGCAGACATAGTCAAATAATTATCCCAAGAAGCTCTTGTGATTGGATCAGGTAATTCTTGCAACCATGGGTTGTTTGCTTGCTGACCATTTCCTATTGCCGTAGAAGCAAATAAAGTCAATTCAAAAGCTCCTTCTTTCACAGAAGAATTTAATGCTGATGCAGCATTTGAAACATCAATTGATTTTGCTTGTAATTCTTTAGCCGTTGAAGTAAATACTCCGTCATGTACTGCTTGATTCCAAGAAGTTCCTCCTAACACATTGTTGTTCCAAAAATCTTTTAAGAAATCATAATAAGCAACTGAATTTCCAGACCATGCTAATAAACAGTCTTGAAATTGTTTTGTATCAAATAAAGGATTTACTGTTGGTTGCATTAAACTGTAAGAACCTGCTTGCATTTCAACATCTCCCCAAGACTCTAAATAATGAGGTGTTGGTAAAGCGTATTGAGCAACACTTGCTGTTTCATCTTCACTAGAAGCGAAAGCGACAGATACTTTTACTTTTTCCAATCCTGATACAAAATCAGCGCTGTTTGCTAAGGTATAAACAGGGTTTGTATTGTAAGAAATAACAGCTGCTACTTTACCTGCATTCATCTCAACAATTAATTGCTGAACTTCTGCGTCATTCCCTTGTCTTGTATATTTTACAGCAGTAGTATCAATAACTTCACTTTGCAATTCTGCATTTAAAGCTAAAGTTAATAACTGTGCGTTTTTATCTTGTATTCCAGTAATCACAACTGCTTTTTTACCAGCTTTCTTTAGCTGGATAGCGGCTTTAATAATGTCTGCATCTTTAGAAGTTACTTTAGAAGGCAAATTCTTTCCAGTTACAGCGTTGTATAAATTAATCAAAGCAAATATTTGCTCAGATGGCTTTAATACAATTCTTTTATCAGCATTCGAACCAGTCAAAGACATATTTGACTCCACCTGAATGTGACGAGACATTTTACCATGATTTACATCTCTACCAGCAATATAGCTTTTTTCAAAACCACCACCTTGCCAATCCCCTAAGAAATCTGCACCGATAGAAACAATCGTTTTTGCTTCAGAAAAATCATAGTTTGCATTGGCTCTTATACCATACACCTCTTCAAAAGCATCTAGTGCAGTTGAATCAGAAATAGCATCGTACTGTACATGTTGTACATTACCGTAGTTTTCAATAAAACCTTCAATTATTTTTGAAGTAGATGGACTTGCCAAAGTTCCTGTTAACAAAACAATTTTTTCTCCAGAAGCTTTTATTTCATCTAAAGAGGCCTTTACCTGCGCGTCAACATCTGACCAAGAAACATCATTTCCATTAACTTTAGGTCCTTTTAAACGTAAGCTATCGTATAAAGAAAGAACAGATGCTTGTACTCTAGCATTTGTTGAACCGTTTGCCAATTTATTTGGTTTGATAAGAATTGGTCGCCCTTCTCTAGTCTTCACCAATACGTTTGCAAAATCATAACCATCTGCCATAGTTGACGCATAGTAGTTTGCGATACCTGGTGTGATTTCTTCTGGTTTTACTACGTAAGGAATTGCTTTTCTAACGGGACCGTCACAAGCAGCCAACGAAGCAGCAGCTGTTGAAAATCCAACATATTTTAAAAAGTCACGACGAGAAGTAGAAGATTCCTCTAAAGTCTCTTTATCTCCTAAAAATTCATCAGTAGCTAAATCAGAAACAAACTCTTTTTCTTCAAGTTTAGCAACAATAGAACTATTTTCGTTTAGTTCTTCAACACTTTTCCAGTATTTTTTGTTAGATGCCATGTTATATATAGGTATTTTATAAACTTAATAATTGATTAATAGTGACATTTTCCACATTCTTTCCCTCCCATTTGAGCGACAGTCACTTTTTCTACACCAAATTTCTTAGATAAATCGTCATGGATATTTTTGTAGTATCCATTTCCTTCCATCTTCACTTTAGTTTCTTTATGGCAATCGATACACCATCCCATAGTCAAAGGAGAATATTGGTACAATTCTTCCATTTCTTCAACAGGACCATGACATTTCTGACATTTAATTCCACCAACCGTTACGTGTTGTGCATGGTTATAGTATGCAAAATCTGGTAAGTTATGAATACGTGTCCATACGATAGGTTCAGTTTCTCCAGTATATTCTAGATTTTCAGAATCCCAACCAGCTGCTTTATATAATTTCTGAATCTCTCCATCATAGAATGCTTTTGAATGCTCTGCTGTAGCAGTTTCTTCAGAAACTTCGCCAATGTTTTTATGACAATTCATACAAATATTCACAGAAGGTATACCTGAAGACTTACTATTCTTTGCTGACGAGTGACAGTATTGACAATCAATATTATTATCTCCTGCATGAATTCTATGCGAAAATGCAATAGGCTGTACAGGTTGATATCCTTGATCTACACCAATACTCAAAAGTGCTGTAAATCCAAAGTAAGCAATATTAAATAACAAAATGATTGTTGCAATAATTTTCAGGAATCCATTGTTGCTCTTGAAGTACACGTATACAATTAAACCTGCTAAAACTAAGAAAACAAAGTAAGAAATCGCATCTGACGCTCCTTCCTCCCTTACTTCTTCTACTGCGGCTACCGTTGTAACTCCTGCTTTTTTTACAGGATCTGCATCTGCATAAGCAATGATGTTTACAATATCCGCATCTGAAAACTGAGGAAAAGCATTCATAGCTGCCCCATTATACTCTTCGAAAATTGCAATTGCATCAGCATCACCAGATGCTCTTAAGGCATTATTATCCTTAATCCAAGCGATTAACCATTTTAACTCTCTACGCTCTGAAATTTTTCCTAACGCAGGACCTACTAATTTTTTATCTAACTTATGACAAGCAGCACAATTAGCATTGAATAAACTTTTTCCCGCTTTTGCATCTCCTTGAGCAGACAAATTAAAGGTAAAAAGGAATAAGAAAGTAATACTCGTAACGAGTAACTTTACAATTTGACTGTGGTTTTTCACACTTTTCATACTTTAAAATATAAATTTTTTAATCTCTATTTAAGACTAAGAACTCTTTATTTGACTAAAAAGGACCTGCTCTAAACTTTGTACAAAAATACTACTTATTACTAAATTTGTAAATTAAAATAGGAAGGTAAAAAGTAATTTATATCCTTTCTAAATAACAAAAATATTCAACAACTATGGGCCCTAAGTAAAAAATAATTTATAGTCATCAAATTCAGTTATTTCAACATCTAAAATCACAAAAAATTAAAAGGAAAACCTTGCTAAAACAAAAAACTTAAAGAACACTCACAAGAATTTTCGAATTAACAATAAAATTAGTATTAGTAACATTTAATATTTATTTTTACCGAATAAATGCATGATGATGATGAGAAACAAATACTATTATATAGCAATCTTTATTACAGTCTTTACCTTTTCAGCAAGTGGACAAAGCACAACTGAAAGCCTGCATGAACTTACTTCAAAAAAAAGAGACTATAATCTAAAAGCTAAAAATGGCTTTTGTATACAACTGTATAATGGAGACGAAGAAACTGCTATGGAAAGAATAAACAAATTTCGTGAATTATTTCCAGAGGTAAAAGTTAAACGTATTTACAAAGTACCTGAGTGGAAAATTCAGACTGTTATCTATAAAACAAGAATTGAAGCAGATAGAGTTTTAAATAAAATAAACAAAAAGTATCCTGGTGCAAGGGTATTATAGTAAAAAAGACTGTTCAAAGAATAGTCTTTTTTTTATATTTTCTTTACCACATTTAAACAGGAAATAATGTTTCATATTTCATCATCCTTCAAATATGAATATGACATCAATGGCATCTTATTATATTGATTAAATACTTCTATGGCATATTTATCTCCTTTAGCAATCATAGACTTACTATTCTTTATAAACATGACTACCAATGTTATATCTCTTCTTTAAGATATACTCCCAATTGCTGGACCAATCAGTTCTTTCCTTTTGTAGCGTTATTTTGTGCTGAACTTGTCGTTATTAACAACACAAATACCACCCTAATTGCATAAACAAGCTTCATAATACACATCTTGTAGCTGTTACGAATTCAAATTTAAGCGTTTTATACTACTCATAAACTAAAAAATAATCTGAAGTCACAAAGTGAAATATTTGTTACAATCTGTTAGATTCTGGTAAGCGTTCTGTAATCTACATCTCTTTTTTGCTCCAATT
>Ga0307984_1001185_pt1 | contig 11024 bp, 12 predicted proteins | sample EllFjometageno78_FD_203169 | JGI IMG/M metagenome (GOLD analysis project Ga0307984, IMG submission 203169) | Marine microbial communities from Ellis Fjord, Antarctic Ocean - #78 | ecosystem: Environmental > Aquatic > Marine > Unclassified | place: Southern Ocean | collected 2014-10-09 | reverse complement strand
TATAGTACAAGCTATTATCGCCTGTATTTCTAAAATCGGCGAATTCTTCTTTACCTGCATCCGATTGATTATAGTTATATGCCTCATCCATTTGATAATCTTTATCGCCTTCATCACTGCTGTATATATCTTCTTGTGCCTGTACAATAGGCGCTACAGGCGGTAAACGACTGTCGCGTTCCGCAACATCCATAGGTGTAATTCTAGCTTTCATTTTGTCGGCTCTAATGTCTTCAAGTCGTTCACGGTTTGCTTTACCGCTAGGCATTGAAGTTAGCCCCATGAAAAGTGGTAAACCAAGAGCCGCAGTGCCCACGCCTCCAAGTCCTGCGCCACCTACCATACCGGGAGTTAATGCTGCACCTAAAGCACCAATTCCTGCTGCACCAATAGCCGCAGGTAGTTTTTTGTTTGTAGAATTATTCATAGCCGTAGAATTATTCATAGCCTCTGAAATAGTTTCGCGTCTAGTTTGAGGAGCAACTGGTGTAGAATCCATATCCCACATTTGCCGTGCTTCATCAAGTTCGTAGCCTAAATCACCGCCTCTTGAATTAGCTATTATATCAGCTTCTATTTCAGGCCAAGGTTGTTTATATGTAGCCATTTAATACGCCTTTGGTTTTCTTAACTGTTTAGCTAACATAACTTGTTTTTTAAGGTCTGGTTTTTTAGTACCCATTAGAACCTCCAGAATTATTTCTTAACCCTTTAGCTAAAGCTATTTGTTCATCAGCATGAAACAAAGGTACGCTAGCTTTACTATGCTCACTGCCTGTATGTAAAGAACCGTCAGGCATTTTATGCGTAAGGCCAGTGTACAGAGTTCCATTACTTTTATAATGCTCTACGCCTTTCATGTATTTATCCTTTTAACCATTTACAGTTTTCTTTTCTCATTTCCATAAGGATGTAATCTACACCTTTGTTAAAACCGTCTTTTATAGTGTGTACTACATCTAAGCCAATATGAGAACTTAATTTAAGCGACTTAGCATTATCACTAGGTATTGTAGCTAACATTATACCTTTATCGCAAGTATTAAATACATAGTTAAAACATTCCTGTATAAATCCATGCCTTAAAATTAGCGGATTATCTATAGCCCAATGTATATGAGCGCTGTTATGCGTCCAAGTATCAAATACCGCCATTGCCACAATTCTATCTACTTCACTATCAACAGCTATAATACCTTTTGTATTTTCAGTAAGTGTAGGATCAGCACGTTTAGAAATCCAATTCCAATCGTCTTCACTTTGTATATTGCGATAGTTAATAATCATAATATACCGCCTACATTCCACATAACGTCTGTACTTATAAGAACTGTAGCTGCGGTAGATGTTCCACGTATGGCTACGCCCAATGTGCGGCCTATACCGTTTGCGCCTGTAGCGTTACCAAAAGCTGTAGAAGCTCCAGAACCCCAAGTAGAAGTATTCCATACACCCGAATCCCAGATAGCAACACTAGATGCAGGTTGTGCTAATACCGCAGTAAATTCTGCAAGCGTGTAATCATATAATATCCTACTATCATATACTGGTGCGTAATCAGCACGAAAATTAGGCCGTATAAACGCTCCGCGTTTCATCAAACCTGGACTACCCATATCAGAAGCAGTATGGAGCATAGAATATTCTATAGGATTACCGTTTTCAGCAGGAGCAGAGGGCGGCGTTATTGTAATACCGTCTTTATGCACATCCATAACCATAATTTTATCGTCAGTAGTACCAAAATATAATTTATTTTGCCATATTGAAGCTGAAAGTATGGGTAGTCCTCGCCAATAGGCCCACCCTCTTGTAGTTAGATCAAGAACATATTGTATGTATTCGCCATCTTTTTGTACGGGGCTTATAAGTATTATTAAACCTTCTGCGGGATAGAAAACAGGATGCCACCCGGCATCATTTCTAAGCTCTATCATACTTTGCTGTACTATTTTAGATATTTTATAGGCTATATTACTTGTTTCAGGATTTTCTGCGTTAGCGCCGCGTAGTATTTCATCCATAGAAACTAAGCCATATCCAGTAAGAATAAATAATTCTCCTGCGTATTCAATTCCTGCGCGGTAATCCACGGGGGCTGCGCCTATATCATAAGTGCCAACAATAGACCAAGTAGAGGACGCACTTGGGTCTTCACCCTGATAAACTAGCGCATCCCCCGCTGAACTAGCAACTACAAGGTAATCATCTACACCTGCGCCGCCGTCCAAAGTCCAGTTATACATACCTGCTATATGTCCACCACGTTTAAATTTACCGCCAAAAACAAATTCTGTAGCTGAACCAGTAATAGTATTAACACCTAAATAATACGCACTAGCTGAATTACGCGCAAAACACCAAACTCTTAATTTATGCACTACAATGCCGCAAATAGTAGTTTCATCTATACCTGTTATATTTGTTACTGCTGCCCAAGCGTTAGTGCTTACAGTGTAAAACCATAGACCGTTTAAATTATCGGCGTAGTAAATAAACTGTGCGCCTGCTTGATTAACATAATTAACAAAAGTACCGTACCCGGCGGCAGAAGTAGTATTAGCAGAAAAACTGGCTTTTTTAGTTGGTGCAGTATCGTAAGCTGTAACGTCAAAAATACCTTCGTTAGTTACGGCAAATAATTTATCGTCTGCCCCGGCTATACCTTCCATTGGAATTATTGTTGAAACACCAAAACTAGTGCCGTCTTCAACATCCAATACAAATTCGCGATAGCCCATCCGCACTTTAAGACCTGCTTCGTCTGGCATTATATTATACGCATAGGGACATACGCTCATATCTCCCGCAGCTAAAGAAACGCGAGCATCAACACCATTTGTAGGCGCAGGTATAACTGAGGCTTGCGTCATTTGCGGTCTTGGCCTGCGTCTAGTTGCGGCATTTGCGGCTCTAACTACCAAAATTACTGTTCCCTATATTACGATAAGCATTAATAAATGGATATACGTCACTACTATTACCTGCATTAAGAGTACCTGCGCCTTTATCAGACCCCGTAAGCATTTCAAACATTTGATTAAAGTCATCTTGTGCAGCGGTAGCATCTAAACCACGGGCTAAAAGAAATTTTAATTTTAAATAACGTGCAATTAATGTTCGGTCATAAAGAATATTATCTGAATTAACTGTAGCTTCATTTTTATATGTTGTGCCGTTTGTAGCTACGACCCAATTATTAGATACATATTCAAAAAATAACTTAGCTACTACGCCAACAGGATTGTACGGATATACTATAAATTCGCCGTTGGTTATGCGCCAACCTAAATTTATTAAATTAGTAACTGTGCGGCCTAATAAAGCTTGCCATTCTTGAGGCGATAAAGGGCCAAACATAGGTAAATCTTCTGACCTATTCCACGCTGTATTATCTATAATACGTGCAAAATCAGTAGGTAATGTATAATTACCTACGTCAGTAGCAGCAGTAGTAATTGTTTTTTCTCGGCGAAGAACCTCCCAATCATACAAAACTGCAAGCTCATCCCCCGCTACATTTAATAGATGTCTTAGCTGTATAAAAGAAGCATCTGAGCTACCAAAAGGATCGGAAACAGGGGTCAACCCGACTTCTGCCGCCACTCTATTAAGTATTGCATCGGCTGTGGTGATAGTAGTCGGATATGTAACCATTTTGTATTGTTCCTATTTACTAGCGCGTTTTCGCTTTACTGTTTCAGTATCGCCTTCGGTAAAGCGTTTTTCCATTATTGCTAGACGTTCTTCTAGTGCTGATATAGTTTTATCCCGCACATCTAACTTTGCATTTAATTGATCTACATATTTAGAATCTTCTTTTTGAGCTAAATATGTTTTAGCTTTCTGTTTTAAACTTGTAAGTCCTCGTATAGAAGTAACATGAGTATCTGAAACATTTGCTAAGTTTTCTATAGTTTTAATATTCTTAAATGCTAGTTCTTCAACTTGTGATCGAGAAATACTTGCCCAATCATTTAACGGTGTGCCGTCTACTGGCGGAGCTACACGTTGTTTAAACGCTGCATAATGTCGTGGAAAGCGTTGTTTTATGCTTTCATTAACGGGGCCAGATTTACTATCGCGCTCACCAGGAACTTTAATATCGTAATATTCAACTTCTACGCTATCGGGTAAATCGTTATGTTCAGGGTCTAATATATCTTTTGCTTTATTAGGCCGCATTTTATAAAAAAACTTACACAACAAATTTGCGTCTTCATTTTGCGTAGCGTTGTTTGGGGCGTTAAAATCGTTAAAACCTAAATCGTCCATTTTTTGTCCTCTATGTTAAAAGTTAGGGCAGGCTGTTAAAACCTGCCCTATCTTATAATAACACTATAAACAAAGCAATTACTTTATCTAGGGAAGCAACAGAAGATTTTTTTAGCAGAAATATCATCTGCAATCGCACAAACGTAATCTGTTACTGCGGCTGATACATCAAGAGTTCCATCTCCTGCACCAATAGCCGTAAGAGCATTACCGTCTGCTCCTGCTGTAAGAGCAATTGTTAAAGTAGCCGGGCCTGAAATTTGCAGCCAACCAAAAGTAGCGGGAGTTAATAGCGATTGTATAACGCCTGCGCCAATACCAACGCCTTCAGAAATATCAGAAGTAACTAAAGCATCTTGAGCGCCTCCTGCTGCATGAAAATAGGCTACTTCACCTATTACTGCGGCGGCTGCAGAGCCGTTAGTCCATTTACAATACTTATATTCTTTTGCTGGCCCATCTGTTCCAACAGTAGAAATAATAGTACCTAACTTAAATTCTGCTGTAGTATCTACAGCGGTAAGGTCTAAACCTATAGTCATTTTATTTTCCTTAAAAAGAAGGGGGACACTAGTTGCCTAGCGCCCCAGATTAATGTTAGCCGTTTGCGTCATAACGCCCTTGGAACATACGTCCTGAACAAGTCAAGTTACCTGCCCATGCAATAATTTGCACTTCAGCATCTTGATTAGTTGAGTAGCGTTTGTTTGGCGAAAGTGGAACCATGTTGCGGCGAGCATGTGGGCGATACTTTATGTAGTTTGAGTTAATAAAGTAAGCCGTACCTGCGGGTGCGCCTGCTGTAACAGTACCGTTATAGATACCGCCGTCAAGAACTACATCAGAATCCATATATTTCACATTAGAGAATCCGCTATCACCCATTTGAGTGTTTGAGAACCTTTGTTGTGCTTGTAGAGACTTCATGTATGTGTTCCACACTGTGCTATCAGCCATAATAAGGTCAGGGCGATCTGCACCACGCACTAGATCAGCGTAGAGTAGATTCCAAAAACCATCAATTTTTGCGGGGTCTAAGCCATTAGCGGCTGTTTGATCACTTACTGCATTTTGCCAAAACGTAAATACGTTTCCGTCAATTCCGCCGTAAGAAGCTGCTGTAGGATCAACAGGTAAAGCTGCGGCTAGGCCGTCAATCTCTTTACCAGAAGCGCCAGTACCGTCAGAATACAATCCGCCAGTAATAAGGTTAGACATTGTGCTTTCAGCCACTTTTAAGCGAGCTTCCATCAAGTCAATAAACTGTTCCTTACCTGCGTTTTGAAGCTGTTCTAGGCCAGAGATGACTACTGGAACCGCACACTGTTTAATTGTATATTCAGCGGCACTGATTACGTCAGAAGCATTAGTAGGCAGAATATCATATCCTGAATACCAACCTGCATTTCCGTTTTCAGCGAATGAAAGTTCTTCAAAGATTTTATTACCACCAGAAAAAGTTTTAATATTTCCTTTTCTTTTTAGGCGATCAAGAAGAGCGTTGTTGTTAGTTACGTTATCGGCAACTGTTTTACTACGGTTTTCAATAGTCGTAGCAAGAATGTCCGTTACGGACGTATTTGCAAAACTCATGGTTTTTGCTCCGAGTTAAAGGTTTATATAAAAAATGTTTGTCGGGAAATGTATCTCATCCTGCTCGAACGCCGGGGACGGGGGTATCTGCCTACAACCATTTAAACCTGCTCGAACGCCGGGGTTTTTTAGGCCGTTACAAGTATTAAATCATAACGGCCTTGTGTTGTCAAGAGTGATCGTTAAACGCATCCATAAGAGCGCCACGTAAATTATTACTAGCAGGTACGGGTTGTCTTCCAGTATTACTATTAATAGAGGACGCAGCATTTCTTTTAGCAGCAATATTAGTTTTATTACCCATTAAATTATTGTTTGCGGTTCTTTGCGCCATAACATTTGATATTTGAGGGTGTATAGCACAGGCTTTATTATACGCATCTTGCATAGTCATACTGACATTTCTTTTTGCGGCTGCGTCTAAAAGATCAGCCATATCAAAACGTACATCATTAAAAAACTCAGCGTCTTTAGAAAAACTATCAATATCTTGAGTTACAACTTGTTCTTGCTGTTGTTTCTGCAATGCCGTAGATTCGTTTATTTTAGCTAATAACTCATTTACCGGAGCCATACGTTGATTTATTAATGCTTCTGTAGGATCTACTGAATGTTCTTTAACTTCGCCTACTAAAGCATTGTCTAAAGTTTCTATATCTACACCGTAAACTTGAACTAGTTTAGCTATTGTTGCAGCTTTATCTTGTGCTGACCCCATGCGTAATGTGCCTACAGTTTTAAATAAATTTTCTACGGCGTTTAAAGGGGATGTAGCACCTTCAGCTTCCATAATTGCTTTATACGGCGCAGATATATTTAAAAAATTTTCGCCCATTTTTCTGTTTTCAGCACCATCTTGTAACATAGTATTTACGTGTTGATCTCTAGCATGAAGATGTGCTTTTACATTAGCCGGTAGATTTTTCCATTCCTCCCTTACTTCTACACCCCAATCAAGGGGTGGTTTTTCAGAACTGTTAGCAACAGCAAGTTCAGGAGTTTCTGTAGGTGCGTCAGCAGCTATGTCAGTTTCAGTTTTAACTTCGGCTTTAGCGTCAACTTCAACTTCTTCTGCTGCAACTTCTACATCTTCTTCGGGATCATCATATAGCGGCGGATCAAAATCGTCTAAATCACTAGCTTCAGATTCTCCAATAACATTGTCAAGACTAGCACGTATGCCATTTACTTCTTCTGTTTCTTCTACTGCTTCAATTTCGTCACTCATAGCCTTTTGTCCTCATAGTTTGTTGAAGAGCTTCTATACGCTCTTTTTTAGCAGTGCGATCTTGAGCCGCACCCAGGGAGTTTCTGCGCTGATTCATAAAATCAGAGCTGTAGTCGGCGCTGTTGGTAACGCCGTTTCGTTGGTTATGTTCTTTTAACTGTCTGCGATCAGAAATAATACTGCCGTCTACATGGCTTTTAAAAGGTTCTATAGGTTTCATAATATATGCACTTTTACTACTTAATGCAGCTTTTTTAATTTCTGCATTAGTAACTATAGCACGTTTTTTTCTATCTTCTTCCGTACCAAAAATACGATCAAAGTTATTTGAAAACATATTATTATTATAGCCAGTGCGCCGAGTAGAATTATTGTCAGACATCACTCAAACCTATCTTTGTCAATTTCAATTTCAGCTTTAATAGCTTCTTTTTCTATATCGACACTAGCCGCAGCAGTTATCTTTTCTAATTCTAACTGCATTTTTTGTAAATCTTTTTGCATTTCACCCTTTACAGCTTGCATATTTTGCTCAATATTAACTTGTGACGTTGCCATTTCAGTTTGTATAGCTGCCTGCATTTTAGCTTGTATTTCGGCCATATCTGCTTGGTTATCTGCACCAATTTTACCCATGTCAGCTTGCATTTGTGCTTGTATAACGGCAATGTCAGCTTGTTTATCTGCTTCTCGTACTGCCATATCTGCTTGCGCTTTAGCTTGTATTTTTTGCATTTCACCTTGCATTTTAGCTTGTTCTTTAGCCGCCGCAGGGTCAGGTTTTGGTTCTTGAATTGATTTTTGAGAGGTTATAATTGCAGCTTCTATAGCTTTATCTAGCACACCTTCAATTTCAGACGCACCTTTAAACCCTGCCATTGTCCACTGTAGCATTTTTAATAGATACGGCGTTGTAGTAGGGTCTTTTTCTATCATAGGCCCGGCAGACTGCAAGAACATAGCTAAAGCGTTCATAAATTCTGTACGTTCGTTTTTTAACTGTGCAAAATCTACCATAGCTACGCTTTCGGGGCGTATTTCTACTCTAAACGGCATATCTGGGTTTTTTATAATTTCCATAGCCGAGCCAATTTCTTCGGCGTTCATAGAATTAGCTATATTAGACATCGTAACGATTGTTTGCGGCTCAAAGTGTTTTTCAATTATTTCAGCTTTTAACTGCATAAGATCGGTAGCAAATGTAGCAAATTCGTCTTGTAGTGCTTGCACACGTACAGAACCAAATTTAGCTTTTTGATTTGTTTGTCCAACACCTTCATATTGATTAGCTAGACCACCTTGCATAATATCTGCCATGCCAGAGGTTTGTTGTAGAAGGGCGATCTGTTGGTCACGTTGCTGTACCAGTTTATTTAGCGTATTTGCTATTTCTTCAACAGGTAGCCAGTCGATTTGTCCTTGCAGACCGCCTTTTTCACCGAACATAGCCCAGTTATCAACCGGGATAAGTTCATTCTCTGTAGCTTCTTTAAGCATATTCTTAACGCCTGTAGAAGACTTATCATAAACACCTACAACCTTAACGGCTTCAGTAATTTTGTTAATTCTAGTCTCTAAAAGGTCAATTTGATTATAAATATCTTCGTTAAGTACAAAATCTGCGGTAGGCATGTAGTCTGTAGTCGTTGCATTAGCCATAAAAAACGGTGGGCAAGGAAAAAACCCTTTAAGACCTAACGTATCTTTTTTAGTATCGAGTAATTTTTGTGCGCCTTTAGTGTACCAATAAACGTGTTTAGTGTCTTTGCACCAAATCTCCCAAACTTCTACTTTTTTTATAACATCTTTGTCATTCTCACCAATATCGCCGCCATCAGCGTCTGTATGCGCTGCCATTTCTTTAAATTCTATGTTTTTAGTAGCGTCTTCGCCAAATCTTTCGACAAATACTTTTTTGTCCATGTCATTTCTAAAAGCAACCCAACGTAACGTAGCAAAATTACGCCCCCAAGACCATAAAATGTCTTTCCAAAAATAATATGTAAGCGGTGCAGACTCAGATACTATTTGCTCCATCATTTCGCCTGTCATAGGGTCTGGAACTTCTTCTGTTTCTACTTCATAGCTTATTCTTGCTGCTCCTAACCCCGGAAGGAGACGATCTTGCAAACATGACCGTAACACTGCGTCATAGTCTTTACCATTTTCTTGTACGTCTAAATTTAACAGACGCTCAAATATCTCTGCTGCTACACGCGCAGCATCATCAGTACCATCGGCGTATCTACGCGATACATCTACTTTAGGCAGATTGCCGTATAACATTGACTGTAAAGTTTTTACGTTTGAATGAAATAGATTTAATCGTGACGTTTTAAGAATATCATCGGTTCTACCTTTGCCAATATACCGATCTACAATAGCTCCGCCTTTACTATGGAACTTCTTTACGCGCTTATTAGCCGCTACAAGTTCCTTATCCCAAAAAGATTGACCATGTTTTTCGTGGCCTTTTTTATTATCGGCTTCAGTATTTGTATTGTCATATTCTTGCATATTACATCCTATTTAAACAGTAAATGATCCAAGTCCAGACCACGTTTCTGCACCTTTAGCTACTGCAAAAGCATTTGACCGTCCATTAATTGTATCTTGAGTATAACCTTTATTACCTAGCCATTGATATAAAACACCATTATATGTTGTAGCTGTAATTGCACCGTCATTTGCTTTACACCCGGCTATTACGTCACTGTTATATGAGCGCATTGCGCCGCCGTGTAGTGCATTAAAACTAGCGTGGCGTAAACCTTGTTGTGAGCCAAATACTACAGTAACATTTTCTTCAGTAACTCGTATATTTGAAATTTGAGTTATTCTGACATCGCCTGCTTCAGTAATTCTTTGTATAGTCACGAATTACTCTCCTTTAGGGTATGCAGCTTTTACAGCCAAACAATCGGCTATATACTTATCTATTTGCGCCGTGTCACCCTTAACAATACCGTCTAAGTAATCTTCAATTGGAGGGTAATGTGCTTGCCTCAAACCTTTATGTCCGTTTAAAAGATATTCTGCGGCTGATGCTTCTGCATCTATTGCATTTTGAGCTATTTCTTCTTCCGTAAGGTCTAAAAGAACTCCGTTAACTAATTTTTGCATATTATTTTCCTTTATTCTGCTAATCCATAAAGTATGAAAGTGCTGCCTGCTGCTAAAGTTGTACCAGAAGCAAAGAAACTAAAACCGTCAATATTACCACTAGCACTGTAGCTAGAATTTATACTGTATGTACCTTGTGCTGCATATATTGCAGGACTAGAACTAGTTAAATCTCTAATTGAAGATTCTATTAACTGTACTACTTCTATATTGTTACCATTCATGTATAATGTGAATTGTTGGCACAGAGTGGATAGATTTGCACTATTTCCTGAACTAATGATTCGGGTTTGACCATTTATTGCTGAACCAAGACCATTATATTGCCTCGCACCATTGTACACAGCACTGCTAATTTTTGTCCCACCATCTGTAAGTTTTACCTCTATTGGATTATTGCTATTACTGTGTTGTTTAAATTTAGCAAACAGTTTATAAGTTTTGTAAGTATTATCTAATCCTGTAACCACTACTTCTTGTGTACTCGTTCCTGATACTGTAGCTGTGCTAACATGTGTCATAGCTCCACCACTACCACCGCCACCGCTTGCGGCAGCCCAAGTTAAGCCCCCAGTGTTACCACTTTGTGCGGATAAAAAATAACCGTTTGTTGGTGAGTTAGAAACTTTAAGGTTTGCTTCATCAACAATGTTGTCTGCGATAGTAAGTGCTGTTGCCCCTGTTACTTCGCCTGTGTGCGTAGCGTTTGGAGATGCGTTTGTAATAGTAACTGTCCCGCTAGTTCCTCCACCTGAAATACCTGTCCCTGCTGTAACTCCAGTTATGTCCCCTCCACCACCGCCTG
>Ga0307984_1001184_pt1 | contig 11026 bp, 5 predicted proteins | sample EllFjometageno78_FD_203169 | JGI IMG/M metagenome (GOLD analysis project Ga0307984, IMG submission 203169) | Marine microbial communities from Ellis Fjord, Antarctic Ocean - #78 | ecosystem: Environmental > Aquatic > Marine > Unclassified | place: Southern Ocean | collected 2014-10-09 | reverse complement strand
TCGACGGTTACGAGTTGACGCAACAAGTGAGCGTAAAATCCGACGATGTGAATCTTATATTTAGAGTGTCTAACGAGGTTACAGAGCTGATAGAAAAGGATGTGTATATCAAATCTTTTGCTCCCAAATACTACTATACAAAGCTGGGAGAATTGAAGATAGAGATGATACAGCTTGCGGCTGAAGACGGACTGTTAAGGGGGCGTACAGCCGTTGAAGGTGGTGATGGTGGATTGGGAGATTTGCTGGAAACAAGTATAGGTGTGTTCCAAATTTTGGGTGAAAACTCCAATGAAAGTTTTTCTTGGGGTGGGACATTAAACACGGATCACAAGAACAAAACAGCGTATGTTAATGTGAAGCAGCGCTATGAGATAAAGTAGGGTGCATTTTTATCAGATGCGTAATAAATTGACCTGAACTGGTACTGCGTAGAGAGTCCAATATTTGTGTCTATATTTGACTTCGATAACCAAATCATTTCTGATATGACACGCCATTTAACACTTAACTCCTTTCTTTTATCGGTCTTTTTTTTCGTGCTTTCGCCTGACATGTCAGCTCAGACGTCAACTATTTCAGGGACTGTTCTTGATTCAGAAGCACGTTACCCGCTCCCTGGTGCATACGTACAAATCTCGACCCTTGAAGGTTTTATGACGCCCACTGACATGGACGGCAGATTCTCTTTTGCAGATGTTCCTATTGGACGACACGTTGTCAAATTAAGTTTCATGGGGTATGAATCTCGGACGATTGATGGTGTTGTGTTGGTGAGTGGCCGGCCTGTTGTTCTTGAAGTCAAAATGAGTGAAAGTGTTTTTTCAATTGCAGCAGCAGAAGTTACTGCGACGCAAACAGGTGAAGTGATGAATGAAATGGCAACGGTCAGCGCACGTGCGTTTACCGTGGAGGAAACCGATCGGTATGCAGGGTCTCGCGGAGATCCAGCACGTATGGCGAGCAACTTCGCCGGTGTTCAAGGAGCCGATGATTCGCGGAATGATATCGTGGTTCGTGGGAACAGTCCAAGTGGTGTTTTGTGGCGTATTGAGGGGGTAGACTTGACAAACCCCAACCATTTTTCGGTGCCTGGCACTGGGGGTGGCCCCGTAGCCATCATCAACAACAAAACCTTGGCGAATTCGGATTTCTTTACTGCAGCCTTCCCCGCGGAATTTGGCAACAGCACTGCTGCGGTGTTTGATTTAAAATTGCGTAACGGCAATCAGGACCACTGGCACGGGAGCGCTCAATTGGGATTCCTCGGTACAGAAGTGCTCCTTGAAGGCCCGTTGAACCGCGACAAACGCTCGAGTCTTTTGGTGAATTACCGATACTCTACAGCGTCTATATTTTCGGCAGTGGGCATCGACATCGGCACAAGTGCCGTCCCCAAATACCAGGACGGAAGCTTTAAGCTCTTCACACCTACAAAAGGTGGTGGGTCTCTTTCATTCTGGGGCATTGGCGGAAACAGCAATGTAGATATTCTCATATCCAATCAAGAGGCACCCGAGCGCAACATTTATGGAGACAACGATAGAGATCAGTACTTTAAAACTGGAACAGGGATGATGGGGCTGACCCACACCCAGCCCATCAACAGCCGGTCCTACATCAAGACGACGCTGGCAGTAAGTCGGGACCGTCAGGACAGCAATCACGATTATGTCACACGTGACTTACTCATCACAGAAAGTGACACCTCTTATGCCAACATCCAAACGAGCCCTTTAATGACGTATGGTTTTGTGAAAGATCGCGTCGCCTTGGCCGTCCATGCGAACCACAAACTCGAACCTAATACAGGTACGGCAACTTTGCGCATGGGATTAAACACCGATTTGATGATGTGGTCGTTTCAAGACAGCATACGAGCTTTCACCGATGAGCCTGACAGTTTAGGGGCATGGGGGAGACGCTGGGATGCAGACATGAAAGGCGCCTTGATTCAGCCGTTTATTCAGGTGAAACGCCGTCCGAATGAGGCGTTGACGTGGACCGCTGGTCTGCACGCCATGGTGGATACGCGCAGCGGGGCTGCCTCTTTGTTTGAGCCGCGACTGGGGTTGCAGTGGGTTTCTAAAGGTGGGACAGTCTGGTCTGCAGGATCTGGTCTTCACAGTCAAATCCAGTCGCCTTACATCTATGCATCTGCCACCACTACTGAAGTGAACGGTCAGCTCAATATGCCCAATCAAGAGTTGGGATTCACGAGAAGTTTACACAATGTAATCGGTGTGACCCGTAAACTATCTGATTTGTGGACCCTCAAATTGGAAGTGTATCACCAACATTTGTTTGAGATTCCAGTTGCGGATCTCACCACGGATTGGGGAGCGGATAACGGCAGTTATTCCCTTATCAATGCTGGGGGAGGGTTTTCACGTTTGTTCCCGGATACACTCTTAAACGAAGGGACCGGTCGTAACATGGGCGTGGAAATGACACTTTCTCGTGCGTTCCGTGAGGGGTGGTTTATGCTACTTACAGCCAGTGTTTTCGACGCAAAATACAAGGGTGCGGATGGCGTGAGCAGAAACACCGATTTCAACGGGAAATATTCATGGAACTTCCTCGCAAGCAAAGAATGGAAATTAAGTCCGAGTTTGGGCTTGGTGACCGGACTTAAAGCAACGATGGCTGGCGGACGTTGGTACGGTCCTGTCGATGATGATGCGAGCCTCGCGCAACGAGAAATCATATTTGTTGATCAAGACAGAAATACACAACAATTTGACGATTATTTCCGATTGGACATCAAGACAAACTTGACGTGGAACCGTCCCGAAACCACGCATGAGTTAGGCATTGATTTTGTAAATATTCTCGGTACTGAAAACATCCTCAAGTTGACTTATGCGCCTGATGAGATGGATGTTAACGATCCGAATTATAGCCCTGTGCGACAAGAATACCAGCTCGGATTCTTGCCGATTTTCTTTTACAGAATTGATTTCTAGACTGTCTTAAATGACCAGTGAATTGGAATTCAGTAGATTAATTCACCAATCAAACTGGTCCTGCTGTACCTCAAGTGAATGACTTTGCCTTCATCTGCAATGTAACGGCTTCGCCATTGTGGAATTCTCCTTCATGGATTTCAGTGATTGCTTTTTCAAGCTGAATGAATTCAAGTTTTGAGAAATCGTCTTTCATCATTTGAACGTCAAACAACATCTCCTCCTTTTTTGGTCCCCCAGATCCCAATCCAAGTTGTTCTTTGTGAAATCCTTCTAGAATTAATATACCGCCAGGTGCTAGCCACGATCCTATTTTCTGATGAAATTCCTCTCTAAGGTCTGAGGGCATGTGAGCGAATATTAATCCGATTACATCATATTTCTCTTTTGGACAAAATTTAAAAGCATCTTCGCATGTGCTCTGTATTGTCACCCCAGCTTCTTTTGCCCATTGCAATGACTTTTTTACGCCGACCTCACTGGTATCAAAAGACCTCACTTTTAAACCAAGCTGAGCGGCATAAATCGCATTGCGTCCCTCACCGTCACATGGCAGAAGAATATTCATCTTCGTCAAGTCACTGGTGATGCTTAACTCTCTTAGCTTTTTTGCAAAGAATACATTCGGTTTTCTGCCGTATGCAGCTTCGTGATTAATATATCGGTCATTCCAATGTCCTTTCATGTTCAAAAAATAAGAAATCCCCACTAGTACTATTACCAGTGGGGATTCCAAGAAATTTAATATTTAAGCAGATCTTAGTTAACGTCCCACCAAAGCTTCGCTTGTTGTGAGTCGTCTCCACCATTTGCAGCAACCCCATCACTTAAAGATGAGCCGTTTTGAGATTGCTCATTGAGAGGATACATCATGCGAGTTGGGACACCAGTGCCACCATCAAGTTGACCATCTGCACAAACATTTAGAGTTGGTGCATCAAGACGACGTACTTCCGCCCAACCTTCTTGACCTTGCATATATAATGCAACCCACTTTGCTGTACCTATTGACCCTTTCCAATTCGCACCATCGTAGGTATTGGCAGCAGCATAAGCATCAGCTTCTACAGTGCCAACGCCCCAAAACTCCATACTTGCAGAAGTTCCTGCAGCGAAGTAGTCCGCATCAGAACCTCCCATCGACCAACCTCGCGCAGCACCTTCTGCGAGAAGGAAATTTACTTGAGCAGCATCCATGAAAATTCCTGGGAAGTCAGCAGCTAGAACAGCAGCGCCACGCTGAGATACTGCGTCGTCGGGTGTAAGAGCTGCATTTGCCTCGTCAAGACCATATACCTCACCCACGAATGTAGTATCGGCAGCGGCTGCCGCGAAGTAAATGGACATACGAGGGTCAGCACTTGCGGTCATGTGGTCAATCATCGTATTTGAAGCGGCGAAATCATTACGCGTCTTCTTGTCTTCATTAATAGGATTGTTATTGGGAGCACCACTGAGGTATCCGAAGAGCGCATTTCCAGCATTTGATGTAATGCATCCAGCAGTGGCAGCAGTTTCTGCAGCAATTTGTGCTGTAGCAGGATCCACATCAGACATTCGCATAGCAACACGTAACTTCAGACTGTTTGCAAATGCAGCCCAAGCGTTCATGTCACCACCATAAATCTGGTCCCCTTGTGGTCCCAGAGCAGCAACATTCATTCCTGAAAGAGCAGCATCTAGATTGCTTAATAAGCTTGCGTAAACACTAGCTTGGCTATCGTATGCAGGTGTTGTGTTATCAGAACCCTGCAAAGCATCAGTCATTGGAATCGCTCCAAAGGCATCAGTAAGTTGCTGGTAAACCCAAACCTGCAGAATAGTTGCAACTGCGATTTGGTTTTCATTAGCGCCATATCCAACGACATCCTCAGGTGTCTCTGTATTCTGGTCGATAATGTTCTGAAGGTTCTGTAATGGACCTGCATAGTAATCATTCCAAGCTGAGTTAGTTACCTCTGTTCTTAACTGGTAGCGACTCTCGTTAGAATATTGATTAGAACTCCAGTATTGTGACAGTTGCATTCCGCGACGGCTACCCCAAAAACTGTTATTTGTACGGTCCATAATGGACTTCTGTGCATTAGTCAACATAAATCCTGTTGAAACCACGGTAGGCTCGTTCGGGTTTGTGTTTAGATCACCGAAGTCTTTTGTACATCCGGTAATGCTGATGGCGCCAATTATGCCCATCAGGATGAAGATATTTTTATTCATTTTCATAATTATTGATGGATTTAAATTAGAGTGTTAGCTTTAGATTGATTCCAATTGTGCGCTCAGCAGGTAACTGACCACCTTCAAAACCTTGGATGTTAGAAGCTGATGTTGTTACCTCAGGGTCAATGTTTGGTGCATTGCTGTGAAGAAGAGCTAGGTTTCGTCCATAAACACCTATGCTTACATTATAGAAAGGAAGATCACCTAGCGCATCAGCTGGTATATCATAATCTAGACGCATCTCACGAAGTTTTATAAAAGAAGCGTCGTACTGGTCTGCAGCGTGAATCACGTATCCCTGATTGTAGAAGAAGTGAGCTCCAGCAGAAATAACAGAAGCATTCTCTTCGCCAGTGCTTTCCCATACTCCTTCACCATTTTGTACAGCAGTCATGCCGTCAACAATAACACCAGAAATCCCGTCACCGTCATCATCCTGACGCATATCATCAAGAGCAGTTTCAGCTAAAGTACCAGAGTATTTACCCCATTGGTTCGAGTAGCTGTGAAGTGACCCACCTTTTTGGAAGTCTATCAGAGCACTTAGTCTTAAGTTTCCAAATGAGAGTGCATTGTATACACCTCCTGTGTAATCTGGAAGTATAGATCCGATATTCACAACCTCGTCAGTACTTAGATAGTAACCATCTCCGTCAACGAGTTTGTTGCCATCGTCATCGTATAAGAAGTCATATCCGTAGAATGTGCCTAAAGCATCACCAGGAGTTATATTGCCATCGGCGTCCTCTCCTTGAGGTCTTGCTTGAAGTGAAACTCCGAATAGTGTTGCGTAAGTAAGCGACTCAATTCCTTCAGACAATGAAATTAACTCGTTCTTGTTCTTCGCAAGATTCACACTGATATCCCAACGGAAATTGTCAGTCATTACTGGTGTAGCACCTAATGCAATTTCAACTCCTTTGTTGTTCGTTTCACCAGCGTTTAAAACTGCGCTCGTATAACCTGAAGCACCACTTACTGGTACGTTAAAGATGAGGTCCTCAGTAGTACTGTTGTAGTAAGTCATGTCTAAACGAACACGATCCATAAAGAAATTCATGTCAATTCCAACCTCGAAGCTAGACGTCTTCTCAGGACGAAGGCCAGGATTGTTCTGTGCGTTTGGAACGTATGCAGAACCGTTTGATCCGAAGTTTGGGTCTACTCCATATGTAAGACCTGTCTCATATGGGTCAGTATCATTACCTACCTGAGCCCACCCTAAACGTAATTTACCGAAGCTTAGAACATCAGAATCCATGTCCTCGCTAAAGACGTAAGATGCAGATGCAGAAGGGTAGAAGTAGCTGTTGTTGTCGTTAGGTAGCGTAGAACTTATGTCGTTACGACCTGTAATGTCAAGGTATAATTTATTTTGGTACCCAAAACTCATAGAACCGATGACAGAATTTACGGCTTTGTGACTCTCGTAATCGTCGATTTGATATCCGTCAACTCCATTACCTACTGTGTAGAGACCCGGTGTGTTTAATCCACCTAGTGTAAATGCTCCGAGACGCTTGTAGTCACGAGTACGCTGATTTAAACCTACAAAAGAAACGAAACTTAAATCCTCACTAATGTCTTTCTTGAAATTTAGAAATAGGTCTAGATTGTTTTCTTGTAATTGACGCGTGTACTCAGAGTAACTAGACTCGTTAACGCCACCTACTGCGATACGCTCTTGACGACGGTCAGTATAGAAATCCGTCATTGCACGAGCTGTAATACTGAGGTTATCATTAATCGTGTAGTCCACACTAAGATTGCCGTAAACTCTGTCTCGTTGATCGTCTTGTACGTTTTGGTAACGCTCCCAGAAAGGATTGTCCCAATAGTGTGGCGCTCCGTCAGAAGCGCTATTTCGGTTCCAAGTACGTTGAGACCCATCTGGATTCATGTAATCACGAAGGCGATCCATACTAAGCTGGCGTTGTCCCCATTGTGTGAATTGACTCATAATAGAATTGCCGTATCCTGTATTTGGACGGCCTTCACCTTCACTCTGTACGTAATTAACATTTGCACTAACGGTAAGTTTGTCACTTACGTCAGATGAACTAGAGAACGACAATGTGTTGCGGTTCAATGATGAGTTTTCGTAAACACCGGTTTGATCGTGCTTCGTGTAAGAAAGGCGAAAAGAACTTGCGTCCGTTGCACCAGTTACAGCAAAATTATTTCTATAAGTGATCCCCGTCTGAAAGTAATCTTCAACGTCACTCTCTGTTGGACTCCACCCACGAACTTCGCCGGTGTTGTCTCCTTCCCAAGAATCCCAATGACGTACCTCTTGACCGAGAAGCTCAGGACCCCAAGATCCGTCATATCCATAGTCTGGAATAAATGCTCCGTCTACAGTGTCGATCCATGCTGTTCCGGCACCACCACCATAACGATTTTGATATTCAGGAAGGATGTACACATTGTTAAATTCAACACCTGTATTAATAGAAACACCTAAGCCACGTTTGCCCTCAGCTTGGTAACCCTTACCATTCTTAGTCGTAATAACGATCGCTCCATTTGCGGCACGTGCTCCATAAAGAGCGGCAGCAGCTGGTCCTTTAAGAACGGTTACTGATTCGATATCATCAGGATTAACGTCCTGGATAGCATTTCCATAGTCGTAACCACCAGCAGATCGCTGCGTGTTTGTGCTAGAATAGTCACTGTTGTCCATAGGGATGCCATTCACTACGAATAGTGGTTGGTTGTCCCCTGTGATAGAGCTAGCTCCACGAAGCAAAACTTTAGATGATGAACCCATAGATGTTCCAGAAGTTACTTGGACTCCAGCCACTTTTCCTGAAAGTGAACGAACGATATTGTCAGCATTCGCTTCTGTGAAGGCTTCGCTTCCTAGTTCTTGTACAGAATAGCCTAGGGATTTCTTTTCACGTGTGACCCCAAGAGCCGTTACAACGACTTCATCGAGTGAAACGCCGCTTTCTAGAGAAGCATTTAATGATGTTGCTCCCTTTAATGCAACACGAAGAGTGCTGAATCCAACGAAACTAAAAATTAAAACGTCACTTGCAGGGTCGGCAGAAACGGTGTAAGAACCGTCTACTCCGGTAAACACACCTTGGCCTGACCCGTCAACTATGACGGCGACACCTGGCATTCCTTCGCCTGAGGATTTGTCGGTAACCGTGCCGGTAACCGAGGTTTGAGACCAAGCACTCGCTGAGAATAGCATGGTCAAAAAGATTAGCATTTTTGCTTTCATGTAAAAAAGATTTGATTTAACATAAGATGGTAATGTGTAAACATTAATTAACAATTGCTATATTAATCGAATTATTATAAAGGCTACGATATATTCATTGCCTTTTTTATATATGTAAACTAAATCTTATGGGTTGGTTTATCATTCATTACGATTTTTCTTTTTACGAATCTTCTTTCATGAAATACGGGAAGTGCTAAGGACAGAGACTTCCAAAGAATGATAGGAATATCAAGATGTCGCTCACAAGGATGTTTCCGTCAGCATTTAGATCCGTGATGCAGTTGCTGGTACATCCATATTCAGATAACAAGTCAAGGAAATCGACTGTTTCTACTGATCCGTTTTCATTGTAGTCGGCCATGCAGGCGCAGCTTGTAGGAGATGGTGTATAGGGTATTTTCAACGTGCTCACGCTTAACATTGGCGCAGTGAAGGAGTATGTGTCCGATACGTTTTGGATTGTTGAGGCGTTAAATAAGACTTCTGAGCTTAGGTCTCCTGAAAGGATTTCTAAATCAGCGTCAATTCCCCCGATTCTGTCGCATGGAATCGCAAACTGAATGTTGTGAGCGAAACTATCGTCATTGTTTAAGATTAGAAGATTGAGAACGTTGTTAATCGTGTCGTCACTTGTGTAAATCTTAAGCGCTTCTGCTTCGTATTGGATGATGGCTGACGGTTCATCTGGATAATTGACCAGACGATCTAAAGTCGAAATGGGATTGTTTTCGATCACCATTTCTTCGGAGTGAAGCATGTTCTCTCCGATGACCTCGTTGACCATGCGTGTTGCCTCGCTTTGCGCAGTGGGTTCTACTGTTTGTGTAGTTAAATTGTAGTGCCACATGTGGATGAGGTTAAATCCTGTAGCGATGCCCGCAAAGTGGTTAGAAAGGCGAATGTCCAGAAGGTCGTCTGCTTCTGCTTGATAGAATTGGCTGAAAAAGTTTGCAGTGTACAAGCCTCCCAAAATACCGTTGTAAGCTGGATGACAATCTCCGGGTCCACAAAGTCGAATGTTCCATTCGGTGAGAGCGAGGCCTATTTCTGGGATCTCGAGGTCAGCACAGGTGATGTCTAACCCTGCTTCCTCAGGGATAAATTTCTCATAGATATATTCGTCAACCATATGCATAATCTCAGATAAATATCCGTAATTCAAGAACAAGTCAGTGCTGTCGTTATAAGGGTGTTCGATTAAGAAATCGGGAGGACTTGTTTTGAGTCTTGTATTAAATCCTGGAGCGGTATTGAGGAGAGTTGTTCTGAAATCTATACAGTATCCAATTTCAATTGTAGGATCCGCTATTTTCATTGCGTCTCTGATGTCAAAAGCGCCTGCGTGATGTGTTTTATATTCTACAAGGATTGTTTGATCTTCAAATAAAGGTGTCGTGGGATGGATTGAAATGGTCCCGTCTGCTTGCACAGTGTATTCTGAGGGGTCAAGCAGGTTTTGAGGTGCCGCGATAAGATCATAGATATTTTGTTGACAGATTTCAGGGTAGTCCTCGCAGTCTTGGGCTATTGCTGTTTCATCTATTACGGCGTCTACAGCCCAAACAATTGCATTTTCTACTCCTAGAAGTATGGGGCCAAATTCAACGTCAATGTTCATTTCTCCATCAATCTCGTCTTGAGCGGTAGCCTTTTTTATTGTTCCTAACATCGAGTTGATCTGATTCATTCCGTCACCAGCCATGGGTACCCATCCCTTGCGCCAAATATCTCCCCCGAAATAATGGAGGTTATCCGTAATTGCTCGGGACATATTTAAAGGAGTGACATTTGTTTGGTAATAAATATTAAGATTATATCCGCCTGCCACCCATGAAACGTGCCATTCCCATTTTGCAGCGAGCTCATTTCCGAGTTCCCAATGCTTGACGCCGATGGGATCAGAAACATCAAAGAGTATTTGACGCTGTGCGGCATATATGGGGTCTGGATCGTTGAGTAGATGTACGAGGTCTGCCGCTTCTTCCGGTGTGGTGGTTCCGTAATTAATGACGTAGTTGATTTCGGCGCCTACAGAATCAGCCAGAGCGATGGCTTCTTTAAGGTTGAGGTTATTGGAGTTATTCAGTTCGAGCTCCCAATCATAACTGTTCGCGAAAGTTCCCCCTGGAAATCTCATCGTTCCGGGATTTATAGCGGAAAACTCATCTCGAAATTCTGTGTTATCTGTCCAATGGATGTTGCTGTTTGCGGTCTGGTTTACGCCTCTAAGTGAGTTAGGTACGTCGTGTTGGGTATGGTGGGGAATGAGGGATATCTCCGTGACATTTAATATTTGTGCGGGTAGATAGTTTGAAGCGAAAATGGCAAAAACAAGAAAGAGGAGGTTTAATGTTGGCTTCATGACTGGCTTATTTTGGATCAGGTTATAAGTTATTCTTTTCGGCGTGAAACCACAAATGATTGGTGTAACTTCCCTGTCCGCTTTTATATAAGACGATGAGTGTGCTGTTGAGGTTGCCTGTACTCTTCGTCTAACTTCTTTAATCCCTAGGTATGAATCGTAAAATAAAATTAACAGGATGCCCCGCAAGTGATGTTGCCTTTGATGCGGTGCCGTTTTTTGATGAGGGGGTGCAGGCGGGTT
>Ga0307984_1001182_pt1 | contig 11034 bp, 7 predicted proteins | sample EllFjometageno78_FD_203169 | JGI IMG/M metagenome (GOLD analysis project Ga0307984, IMG submission 203169) | Marine microbial communities from Ellis Fjord, Antarctic Ocean - #78 | ecosystem: Environmental > Aquatic > Marine > Unclassified | place: Southern Ocean | collected 2014-10-09 | reverse complement strand
TTGAGATTGATTCGAATAAGTTTCATGTAATGGAAGTTGGTGCTAGCTGGTTGAATGGTGGTGTATCAGCGTTGATAGCTTTAGGTGACGGCTTGGAGTACCCAAACAATTGCTTGATGACGAACGAAGAAGCTATGGAATTAATAGCAGCTAATACTAGGGATATTATCTAACATCGAAGATATGAAGTATATACTATACACGTTACTACTATGTAGCACTATTGCTAATGCTCAACTACTTAGGTTTGCCACGTTCTACACTAGCTTCTCCACTTCAGCTCCATTCTCAGAGCACCCTCAGTTTCGTATAGAAGCTATACAAAGTACTACCGAGGTTGGGGATTTCGCGAACGGAGCACTAGTGGAAACAACTCAGGTAAGTGAGTCTAACTTCAATGTAACTATAGGGCTTAGGAAAATAGCTAGGTTTGACTATCAAGTCAAAGGTAGTAATTTTTACACAGGCTCAGAGAACGAAAGTAGTGACTACGCCACGGTATCTAATGCTAGTGGGTTGGAGTATTTATTTGAATACTCTCACATACGTAATAGGAACTCTGAAATATCTCAACATGAGTATAGGGTTAGGTATATATCAGATAATATAACAACTAAGATTGCTTACGTAGACGACGGGTTGTTAAACTTGAAGTACATATTAGGTGAAGCTCGTGTTCGTAAGAACTTTGGAAACTTAGATATTACTATTGGAGTTTCTAGGAGATCACATCCAGTGTATGGGTATTCACCTATAGATGAATGGGTTGGGACTTGGGGAGAGCTAGCAAATAGTTCTGGTTACTTTAGCACCGCTGGTGGTAGTGAAGACTGGTTGTATGTTAACTTTGAAGAAGGTTACACCGAGTGGATAGCAGATGATGATAACGAGTTTTATAAATACTACTTCGGAAACATCGTAAACAAGTACAACGAAGATGTGCTTAACAAGATAGGTTTGCAGCAAGAAATATCTGGAGTTATAGGTATGGATTACTATTTATACTCACCCAACTCTTGGATTCACACTTGGGCGTCTATTTATCCGGTGCATAAAGGCTTGAGTGAATACTCTTATGATTACCCTAACGGGAGTTTAGAATGGGATTTAGGGTTTATAGCTGGAGTAAAAATCAACAGACACGTTAGCCTGTTTGTAGAGAGTAGACATTTAAAGTACTGGGACATAAGTTCTTATCAAGTAAAAACAGGTATAAACTATTTAATATTTTAATAAATGACTACTAAGTTAAGTGAAAATAGTGAGATACAGGTTAGCATAAAAACCTTAGGTGGTATAGCAGCTTTAATAGCCACGCTAGTTGGTATGTGGTTCACTCTACAAAGTGATATAGCTGAGGCTAGGAAACTACCAGAGCCATTAGACCCGGTTATTACTAGAATGGAGTTCGACATGAAAGACAAGTTAGTTCGTCAAACCATAATGAACACTCAAGATGATGTACAGGAGATCAAGGAAGACATGAAACTAATTAAACAAAAGCTTTATGAGTAAGTTACTTATTTTATTGTTAATGACTACTAATGTAATTGCTCAAGAGTTTATAGATTCCTCCTCATTCGAGTCTAAGACCGCTAAGGGAATTACGGTGGTAGAGTTTTGGGCTGAATGGAATTCAACTAACGAAGTTTCATTCTTACCACAACTTAAAGATTGTATAGTATACAAGGTTTGTATAACTAAAAGCTATGATGTTAGTAGTGAATTTGACATAACCTCAATACCAACTCTAATTATCTTCAATAACGGGGTTGAGCAAGTTAGGTACAACCCTAATATACTAATGCAAACCACCACAACCAAGAAGGCACTCCAAAAAACCATAGATAACATAATGTTTAGTAAGTTCCAATAGTGAACAAGGATAGACGCGAAGAGGTGGTATACTTAATATTAGTGATACTATTGAGTCTATTCATGCTATCTGGAATTATCGAGGTCATTAACAAATAATAAACAAACACTCAAAGCTACTTCACTGTGGCTTTTTTTGTGTAGTAACATAGTATTTTACTATGTAACTATAATAAAGTAAAATCATACATTATGGCTAACAATATAGTAGATATAGATAGGGTATACCAGAAGGTTCAGGCTCTTGCTAATAAAGAACAGAGGGGTTATATCACGCCTCAAGAATTCAACCTATTCGCTGATCAAGCTCAGTTAGAAATATTCGAGAACTACTTTCATGACTTAAGGACAGCTCAGTTAAAACCAAAGAACAGTACAGACGTTGGTGATGAGATAGAGATGTTGAATGAGAGAATATCAGTACACAGAGTGGATGAAGGGGTTAATTACAGCAATGTAACTAACGAGTATACATTGACCTCTAATGCCTATGCATTAAGCGCTGTGCGTGTGGGTGACATAGAAGTAGACGCTGTTACATCCAAGTTACTTAGGCAAATGGAGAGAAACCCATTAACTAAAGCTACAGCTGATAGACCTGTGTACGAAAGGAAGGGTGTTAATAAAATAAAGATCTACCCTACCACTAGTTTAGTAGCTAGGGTTGAATATATTAAAAAACCTGAAACACCTAACTGGACTTACGTAGTGTTAAATGGTAAGGCTTTGTACAACTCTGGAGCTTCCGATGCTGTAGATTTTGATGTACATGAATCAGAGGAGAGTAACTTAGTTATGCGTATCCTAGAGCTGTCAGGTATATCACTGAAGGATAGAGCTTTAACTGAAACCGCCTTGAGAGATAAGACTAATACTAAAGCTGAAAAGAACAACTAAATTATGGGACTATTAATAAAATCTCAAATGGGGTATTACAGTGCTCTTAATTCAGAGAACTATGGTGACTATCAATTCGTTACATTAGACTCTATTATAAACGCTTTCATGGTAGTTTACGTTGGGGAAAGTAAGTTGATAAACAAAGTCAACAGGACCGATGTACAGTTTCATGCTATGAGAGCTATACAAGAGTTTAGCTACGATATATTTAGGTCTGTGAAAGCTCAAGAAATTGAAGTACCAAATACATTGCAAATGGTGCTACCTCAGGATTACGTAAATTATACTAAGTTAACTACTAGCGGTTCTGATGGTATTGAGAGGGTTTTATACCCTACGGGTAAGACCTCTAATCCGTTTGCTATAACGCAGATAGACGGGGTGTACGACTACAATGGCAGTAACTTACTTGAGCAGAGTACTGGGTCAGACACTTTAACCGCTTATAACGCTAGCACTAATTCGGTTAGTGGTGACAACGATTCACAAGCAGATGAGTATTACTCTGAAAACTTAGGTGGCAGATATGGCTTAGATCCACAGCACGCACAAGACAATGGTACTTTTTATATAGACTATAGTAGAGGTTTAATACAATTTGGGTCTGACTTAGCAGGTCAAACAATCGTACTACATTACATTAGTGATGGCCTAGGTACTGATGGTGAGATGGTTGTGCATAAGTTTGCTGAAGAAGCTGTGTATAAATGGATTGCTTATGGAGTAGTCTCGTCTAGATCAAACATGCCAGAATATATAGTACAACGTTTTAAGAAAGAGAGGTTTGCTGAGGCTAGAAAAGCTAAGATAAGATTGTCAAACATCAAGATAGAGGAGTTCACTCAGATATTAAAAGGTTTAAGCAAACCTATAAAATAATTATACATGGCAGAAATTAAACAAACATTCACTGCTGGTAAAATGAACAAAGACTTCGATGAGAGGTTGGTTCCTAGTGGTGAATACAGGGATGCTATGAATATCCAAGTCAAGACAACTGATAGCGGAGCGGCTGGTGTTGTTCAAAACCTTCAGAGTAATGAAGAGTCTGGAATGGTTTACTTAACCACTAATTTAGTTGGTGATAAAACTAAAGCCATAGGGTCTGTCTCTGACGAAAGAAATAACAAGGGATACTTCTTGTTCGCTAGCCCAGATATAGTTATACCAGTAGCAGGGCTTAGCAGTGCTCCCAGTAGAGTTTTCTACGTTGATAGTATACTAGAGCAAGACTCTAAGGCAATAGGTGTTAACACACCTGTTGTTGTGGATATTTTTGGTTTGGTAGAACCTCGTTCTAGTGTGGTTATAGATCATAGCACGAACCCTAAAATAACACAAAGTGATACATCCGACTATAGAGTGGGTATGGAGTTCAAGGCTTATGCTTTAGATAGCAATAATAATATAGCTAAAGCGGGTACAAGGATAGTTAAAATAGAAGGTAGTTATATTTACTTAAGCGAGCTTCAGGATACTAACCTAAGTGCAGCTGCTTGGTATACTTGGGAATGCCCTAAAACTTTAGAGTTTGATTACAAGTCTAGGATCACTGGGTTGAATATTATAGACGATTACTTGTTCTATACGGACAATTTGTCCGAGCCAAAGAAAGTTAATATACCTAGGTGTAAGCAAGGTTCTGTGGGTAGTCAACCTACCCTGCCAGTTCACACCAAGTTGTTTGTGAAAGGTAATGGAGATACGTTACTACAATCCTCAGAATTCGTTGGTGACTTAGGTCACTTAGACACATCTCACTTAACTGTTATTAGGAAAGCGCCTAGAACGGCTCCGTCGATTTCAATGAAATCTAGCAGTAGAGATGGTGATACAGAGTATACCATAACAGAGCAAAACTTCACAGCACCTATACTGTACGAAGGGTACGAACTCATAAGTGTACCCATGCCTGATGGGGTTGATCTATTGATCGGCGATAAAATCAAGTTAGTGTGTACAAATGACCACTCAGGTACTGTGTCAACCATACGTGGTACTAGAAGTATTAATACACCTGACGGGTTTGTAGTTGTCATATCTTCAAAATCCAATGACATACTAACCTCGCACACTGATTGGGTTGTTAGCTTAGAAGAGTCAGGCAAGAGGTTATTCGAATTGAAATTCCCTAGGTTTGGTTATAGATACAAGTATGAAGATAATGAATACTCTAGCTTCTCACCTTGGTCTGAAATAGCTTTTATTCCGGGTGATTTCAATTACACACCTAAGGAGGGTTACAACTTAGGTATGACGAATAAGCTTAAGAAAGTTACTATAACCAACTTACTTCAAGATGATAAAGTTAGACCTGACGACATTAAGGCTATAGACATCTTGTACAAGTCGGCTGATTCACCTACGGTTTACGTGGTTAAAACCATAGAGAAAGATGTGGACCCAGAGTGGGATACTACACAATTAATCAACGATTCCAATGTAGTTATAACATCGGAAATGATACACAAGGCTGTGCCTAGCGACCAGATACTTCGATCGTGGGATAATGTACCTAGGCTAGCTAAAGCGCAAGAGATAGTAAGTAATAGGTTGATCTATGGTAATTACACTCAAGGTTATAATATGCCTACTGGTATAGCTATAAACCAAACCGTAATTTCTAAACCAGTTGCAGTAGTATTAAAACCAGAGAAATCAGTTAAATCACTACGCAGCTACAAATTTGGGTTAGTTGTTGGGGATGAATACGGTAGGGAAACACCTGTCACATCTGTTGGAACTAGAGTACGCGCTAGTATTAATGGAGCAACAGCTACGTCTAGTGATTCAACATCGGTTGATAAGGTTGATTCGTTAAAATCTAACAAGTTCTCTATAACTCAAGACTGGAGTGGAGTAGGTAATGCAGAGCCAGCTGCTTGGATGAATTACGCTAAGTATTACGTAAAGGAAACCTCAGGTGAATACTATAACCTAACTATGGATAGGTATTACGATGCCGCTGATGGTAACGTTTGGATTTCATTCCCATCTTCAGAGAGGAACAAAATAGATGAAGATACTTATTTAATATTAAAAAACGAACATGGTAGTCAAGAGGCTGTAGAAGAGGAGGCTAGATACAAAGTTGTTGCTATAAATAACGAAGCACCAGACTTCATCAAGACCGAGAGTAGTGAAGTTGATTCAGCATTAGTGCACATTGGTTTTACTGGTAGCACAGTGGCCATGTCCCCTCTTACTAGTAGTATTTTCCTTGACTTAGCCGAAGGCGGGTCGATAGGCAACTATGAACCTAAAGGAACTCTAAAAGCTAGGATAGGAGTTTTTGATAGCACAAATGGCCAGCACCATTACACTACTAAAATAACGGTAACCAATAACGTGCTACTAGAGAGTGATGAGATAAACTTGTCACGTCTACACCTAAAGGAAGCTTTTGGCGCTCAAGCCGATTTCCCTGGGTTGCTAGTCGAATTAGGTACCTACGCAGATAGAGCTTCAGCTTGGAGTGCTATAAACGGAACTTGGAAGGTAGAGTTGTTTGATGAGGTGAAAAACTCTAGACCCGAATTCGATGGTCGTTTCTTCGTTAAGATTAACAACGATACGACTCTAGAACAGAGAGTCCTTAATGGATTTAAAAAAGAACAAGCGTTTACTGTGTTGAGAGCTTTTAATTTTGCATACATAGATACTAGTAACTACAACAACCAAGCACTTCAAAATACTGAGACAACACAGGCTAACGACCATTGGGATTACAACTTCAACGCAGGTATATACGACTCTAGCCTTGATTTAACTGCTTTTGGAGATGGTGTTTATCCTTACGATAATCTATCTGTATTCTTCGATGTGTATCATAATACTATACAATCCACTAACGATTTGAATGCAGCTGTGTTTATAGACAATGCAGGTATTAGTGCTAACTCAAGCAATGCAAACTTCTCAAACGTAGAGGATTACTATAGTAACAGTAGGGGTTTTGCTAAGTCTGGTAACGATGGGGTGGATAATACTACTTTCGATAAACTATACCTATCTTATACTAAACTCTCTAGCTTATCTTCCTCGGGGAATAATAGTAGTAACGAAGTGTTCACTCATATGATAGCGGCTGGTACTTACTTTAGGTTTAGAAATGACCCACATCAATCTGTGTATGTAACAGTGGTAGATGCTGACGCTGATATTTACGGTGGTGCGTTTTGGAAAGACTTCACTAGAAGGGTAACCAGGTCAGCTACGTTCAGGAAAGTATCCCCGCTAGGTGAGATACTAAGTGAAGGTATAAACATAAATGACTGGGATCCAAGAGGTGATATGCATCACGATGGTTCTCAAGTTAGGACAATGGAGATACTAACTAAAGTTGCTGCTTACGATGGTGGTTTAAATAGAACTAATGATAGTGCTATATGGGAGACAGAACCTAGAGAAGGTGTGGATTTAGACTTGTACTATGAAGCTTCTAATGCTTTACCTATAAAGCTAACTGACTACAATACTGTCGAGTTTGCTCCCGTTGGGGTTAAAGTTGCTGTTAGCAGGTTTGGAGTCCCATATACCTTAAGTAGTGAGGCTGTAGTGAATTCTATAGTAGGTGGTGGGGTTTTAAATATACTAAACAGTAATGGACTTGTGCATTTGAGTGATGCCGATAGGTTATTAGTTAATGATATATTATCATTCACTCATAGTGATGGTACTATAACTTCCTCTAAGGTATTGGGCTATGCCACGTTTAGTGATGGAATCATAGTAGATAAACCAGCTGAAATATCAGCTCAAGTGAATGTAGGTATAACAACTACGTTAGTCGAGCTTACTAGTGGCAACTGTGAGAGTAACAATATAACTAACGGTATGTTGATTCGAGCGGTTGGGATAGTCGCTAACACTACTATAGTAGTTGGTAATCCTGGTGACAACTGGTTCACTCTTAGTATAGCATCGACAAACTCTACAGCTTTATCTAACTATCCAGTTAGGTTATCACTAACAGCTAATTACACTCCCACTGGTAACTATATACTAGACAAGGATGTTTACAAGTATCCAGTGGAGCTACCTTGGTTCAACTGTTATAGTTATGGTAATGGAGTGGAATCTAATCGTATCAGAGACGATTATAACAAGCCATTTATAAATAACGGGGTTAAAGTCTCTAGTACTATAGAGGATTACCAAGAAGATAAAAAATACAATAGCTTAATTTACTCTAATATATACAATGCTAATTCTAGTGTTAATGGCTTGAATGAATTCAACATGTCTCAAGTTATAACTAAAGACTTGAACCCTTCTTATGGAAAGATACAAGCTTTAAAAACTAGGGACACAGACATTACAGTGTTTACTGAAGATAAAGTGTTAAGAGTATTGGCTAATAAAGATGCTTTGTTTAACGCTGATGGTAACACAAATGTCACAGCTTCGAACAGGGTTCTAGGGCAAGCAGTTCCTTACGTTGGGGATTATGGAATATCTAATAACCCAGAATCCCTAGCTTGGGACCAGTACAGAATGTACTTTACAGACAAGCAACGAGGTGCTGTTTTAAGACTATCTAGGGATGGTATAACACCTATCTCGAATATTGGTATGAACAACTGGTTTAGAGATCACCTAGCTAAGTCTAAACTAGCTATTGGTAGTTTCGATAAAGTCAATGGTGAATATAACTTGTCAATGTCTTACGATGATGTTTACCAGTTAGACCCTACCACTTTGTCATTTAACGAAGCTGGAAAGGGTTGGGTTAGTTTTAAGTCATTTATACAAGACGTTGGTGAATCTTTTGGCGGAAAATACTTCACAGCCAAAGCTAATAAAACATGGGTTCACTATAGTGATGAGACTTATAGAAATAACTTCTATGAGACTTCGACCGGTTCTAGTGTTAATGTTATATTCAATGACTACCCGGACTCAGTTAAGAGCTTTGAAGCTTTAAAGTTCGAGGGTTCTCATGGTAATGGAGCCTCTGTGAATAACCACACATATGTGGATGTTGCAGGTAATTCAGGTGTATACAACGACAACGAACACTCTAAACTAACAACTACTTCGGCTAGTATGTCTATAGATTCAGGTTGGAAAGCGGAGTCAGTGGTTACGGATATAGAAACAGGGCAAGTGAATTCCTTCGTAGAAAGAGAAGGCAAGTGGTTTGGGTATATATCAGGTGATTTTAACACATCGACTATAACAGTTGATGAGAGTGATTTTGCTACACAAGGACTAGGTGTTGCTGTTAGCATAGCTCAGTCAGCTTTAACTCAATACGAAATAACAATTCAAGAAGGACCAGAATAATGGCAAGAAATCATACGACAAGTAAACTAGAGGTAACTAGCACCGGTACTAGTGTTTTGAGTGGCGTAATGTACATAACTCCAAAAGAGGGTTATGTTGTTAGCTACTCAGACTTTACTATTACCGGACCTTCTAATATAGGTTGGAATACTAACCTTGAAGACACTACGACTAGTGGTGCTATAGGCAATAAGGTTAAGGTTACTGTGACTGTAAGTAGTTACACTGCTAATGCTAATGCTGATATAGTAATGTCAGTATCTAATAGTGCTAAACTATTTGAGGCTAGGATAAACCAAAGCATAAAGATAAGTACTTTAGCTACATTCATAAACACAGGAGAGCAAGCTACTCCAGTGTCCCCAGATGGTATAACAATGACTATCAGTAACCTTATGACAGGTCTATCTCACAACGTGGAGACTGGAGTTATAAGTGGATATGTGAACTACATAGGTGCAGATAACTTACCTTTGTTCGATGTTAGTACCACTATAGGTAACATGGAAGATAAGTCTGGTAATGCTATAACAGGTACTTTAAGTAACATAGGATCTAGATTAACAAAACATAGAGGTGGTAAACCTTACTTAGCGGAGCTTAATTCAACTGTAAATTTAAGTGATGTAACTAAATACGATAACGGGGAACCTATATCATACAGCGAAACTGTATACCTAAAACCTAGTGAGGTTAGCGAGGGTGAAGATATTGGTGATTACGTCTTGAGTACTGGTAGTGAGTTTAGTGAATCTAAATCTATCATGAAGTCTATAGACTCTATAGATGTTGGTAGTTCAATTGTTAATATTAACGGAGAGGTTAGAGACTTTAAGATATATGGTAGCGTTGGAGCTAGCTTTAATCTATATGTAGTTAGTGGTAGCACATCTTTAGCCAACCTTAGCAACAATACTATTACATCGCTTCAAGCTTCCGTTAGAGGTAAAGGTTTCATAACACTTAGTGTCACTATACCTTCACAAGTGAGTAGCACTGTTATAGAATGTTACCTATCAGCTAACGGCGGTAGCTATATATCACTCGGTTTGCCTATAGTATCTGACACCACAGAGCTTAATCAATACACAAACCCAACTTACACACTTGCGGCTTCGTCTACAGACTCAAGTAGGGAGTGGACTTTACCCGTACCAACCATATATACAGGTAGACCCAACGTTAGTAGTGTCTCCGTTAGTCACTTAAAGGGGATAAGTAGCGTTATATCACTGTTTTATAAACTAGTCAACACTAGCACTGATATGGTTGCCCCTATTCGACAACCACTAACCGCAGACTGGGTAGTATCAGGTACAGGTACTACGCCTCTTATATTCACCAACATGAGTGCTCAAATTGGTAAAACGAGTAAAGAGATGTATGTAAGGGCTACAATATCTATACCTAACTGGGGTGTTGGTGATAGAACCTTTACTTTAAATATGGATAATTTAATAGCATAATATGGCAACTATAACATTAGAATACACTAAGTTAAACAAGTCACTACAGGTTGGAGATTATATGTTTCACTCTGGCTTAACTAACAATGGATCTTACGAGATAGGTGACAGTGGTAATAACCAGCTAGGTGTGGTTAAGGCAATAACAAAGCCTATAGTAGAGGTGGTGAAAAACGTTGATATACAACAGTCTAGTATTAATAGAGACTCCACGTGGATTGCCAGGCACTATCCGAGTAATGAGTTGAATGAACTAGTAGTACTTCCAAGCGATAACAGTTCGACTGTATTGTCATTAACTGAGGTTTTAGTTGGCGACATTATTGCTGTAACCGATTCATCTAACATCACGACATCGCATACAGTAACCAACACCCATGTCTCTAATGTCCCTATCACTATAGTAAGTATAACCCCTGATCTACTAGATGCCCCGGGGATAACTTACTACACTGTTGATATAGTGGATGTGGGTACGGGTAGGGTTTATATGAATTATACGGGC
>Ga0307984_1001181_pt1 | contig 11035 bp, 6 predicted proteins | sample EllFjometageno78_FD_203169 | JGI IMG/M metagenome (GOLD analysis project Ga0307984, IMG submission 203169) | Marine microbial communities from Ellis Fjord, Antarctic Ocean - #78 | ecosystem: Environmental > Aquatic > Marine > Unclassified | place: Southern Ocean | collected 2014-10-09 | reverse complement strand
TTGACGTTGTTAGAGAGAAAGTGCTTTTACAAGAATCTCTATCTTTAAATATAGATATTTACAGTTGTCCTTTAATTGAATGGTGTGCTATGATTATCAGGGCAGAAGAAAAATCAGTTGAAGCGAAAAAGGAAATACAAAGAATTAAAAATAAAAGATAAAAGTTATGGCTAGTAGTGGACAAGTTGATGTTATAATATCGAAACAAGCAATAGATGAAATTGCTAAGGCAACGGCTGACCTTGAGTTATTGAGTAAAAAAATACTTGCAGTAAATACAGCGAGTGCTAAAGGTGGCGGTGGAGTTAAGAACAACAAAGAACTAAATCTAAGACTTCAAAAAACTAATCAACTTGTAACAGCAACAAACAAATTAATTCAAGTACAGAGTAAAGAACTCGCTTCAATTAAAAGAAATACTACCGCAACGAAAAGTAATACAAAAGCGAAAAAAGGGGCTACAAAAACCACTTTAGGGTTGGGTATGGCACTTAAAGGATTAGGGCTTCTAATGATTGCTCAAAAAACAATTCAATTTTCAACGAGTATATTTAATTTATCAAAGCAGTTTGAGTCATTGAAATTTGCTTTAGATAGAACAGCAAAAAACGCAAGAGAGGCTGGAGCTTCATTTAATTTTGTAGTTAAATTATCTAATGATTTAGGTATTAGTTTGCTATCTACTTCAAATAGGTTTATTAAGTTTGCGTCTGCCGCTCGTCTTTCAGGACTTGCCATGAAAGATACCCAAAAGATATTTGGAACAATGGCAAAAGCAGGGGCGGTATTAGGATTACAGACAGATGAAATGTCAGGTATATTCCTAGCTTTAGAGCAAATGTTATCGAAAGGGAAGGTTACAACAGAGGAATTAAGACGACAATTAGGAGAGAGGTTGCCAGGGGCATTTGCTATTATGGCATCTAGTTTAGATGTTACACTTCCCCAGTTAGATGAAATGCTAAAGACAGGGAAAATTCTTTCTGCTGAGGTTTTGCCAGGATTTGCAGATGCGGTTGAGATTGCTTTCGGTTTAGATAAGGTTGATAAAATTGATACTCTTGCAGCAGCACAAGGAAAACTTACAACTTCTTGGCAACAATTTATAGCTAAATTAACAGATAGCGAAAGATTTTTAAATAAATTCTTTAAGAACACATTAAAACTAGGTAAGGTTTGGGTAGAAGGGATGAATCTAATTTTCAACTATGACCAAACTCAAGCAGAGAGTATAAGAGCAACTTGGTTAGAGATAGAAAAAGACGGGATAGAAGAAAGAGCAAAGACAAAACTTGAGGCTACTAAAAAAAATGGGAAAAAATTTGCTGATTTAGAGTTGGCTCAAGAAGAAGCATATACAGCGTTTAAAAACTCGATAAACGACAAGGCTTTAGAAGAGCAATTTAGAAAGAAAAATAATGCAGTTCTTAAATACAAAAAAGAATTAGATATTATAATACAAAAAGACGCGGAAAAAGTTTTTAAAGAAGATTTACAAGCTGTTATAAATCAAGAGAAAAAAATAGCAAAAGCAAAGGAAGAATTAGCAGAAGCTAGAGTTACTACTACAAAATTCATTGACAGTGGTGATGGAGGTCAGGTACCTGTAACTTCAAGGAAAGAAGGTCTTTCAGAGATAACTGAGCGTGAACGAAAAATTAAAAGTGAGGAAAATAGATTACAAAAGCTTCTTGGAAAATTAGATGCTTCCAGATTCTTAGGAGAAGAATCAAAATCACCATCTATAACCCCAAAGAAGACGAAAAAAACAGGAATTGATACTTCTGATATAGACGCTGCAATATCCGCTCTTAAAAGATTAAAAGAAATAGAAAAGCAAAAAATTGAAGATACAAAATTAAGCAACAAGGAAAGGCTTATTGCGCAGGAAGAGTTCTTTAAACTAAGTAGGGATATAGAAGATTTAGGGTATGATAAACAACTTAGATTAGCAGGAGAAAATAATAATAAAAGAACAACAGCAGCAAACAATCTTTCAACATCATTACTTAATATCAATCAGAAAGCACAACAAGATTTAATAAGCCTTACACAGTCTTTTATAGATGACCAAGTTAAAGAAATTAAAGAAGCTAATGATGAAATTCTAAATATCGAAATTCAAAATATTAAAGCAAAATACGCTCTAAAAGGAAAACTTACTAAAAAACAACAGAAAAAATTAGATGATGAACTAGCAGAGGTAAAGAGAGTCTCTAACAACAAGTCTTTAACTGAACAAGCCGCACTAATGCAAAAGGAGTTTGAGTTAATGGTAATAGATGGAGATATAAAAATAGCATTAAAAAGAAGAATAGAAAAAACATTAGCAGGTATAGTTGGAGAAAAACCAAAAGACGACCCTAAAGAAAAAGAGGTATTAACAGAAAAGCAAGAGCAATTTATTTCTGATATGGAAATGGCTCAGAATTTTGCAGATGCTCTTGGTGGTTTAGGAAACGCAATATTTGATAAAAAAATAGCAAATATAGATGCTGAAATTGCAGCGGAAGAAGCAAAATATGAAACTTTATTTGCTTTAGCAGAAGGAGATGCTAATTTAGAAAGAAGACTTAGAATAGAACAAGAAGAAGATAGAGAAAAACTTGAGAAGAAAAAGATGGCTATGCAAAAAAAGCAGGCTAAATTTAATAAGGCTCAAGCGTTGATTGATATTGCAATTAATACTGCTATTTGGGTAACAAAAGTAGGTTCGGAGACTGGTATATTCGGAATTGCTTTAGCACCTCTTGTACTAGCACTAGGAGCAATACAAGCAGCAACCGTACTAGCACAACCTCTACCTGCATTTGCAGAAGGAGGTGTTATGGGTCATGATGGTGTAGCATTAGTAGGTGATGGAGGACAGAGAGAAGTTATGAGAACTCCAGACGGAAAGTTATCAGTTACTCCTGCAAGTAATACTCTTGTAAATATTCCAAAAGGAACAGAGATATTCCCATCTATTGCAGATTTCAATAATGAACAGCCTAGTTATTTGGATGATAAAATTTATTCCGCTACATTACTAGCGAGTATTAGTTTAAATCAAAAGAGTATAGAGGGTATGATGTTTACGCAAAGAGAATTAGACCAAAGATTGCTTGAGGAAATGATTAGAAATACAAATGCAGTTAAAAACTCTAAGTCTAATGTAAATGTTAAAACTCAAAGTATTGACATTCCACACGCTATGTGGAGAAATAATTTCACATCATAATGAGTAGAATACAACCAATCTACAGCGACAGAGTAAGATATAAGTTATCTCACAATCCAACAGGAACTCAAGTAGTTGAAGAGCCTAAAGGATGGAAAGAAGATGATAATGAGTTTGTAAGAAATAAAACATTTCATGGGGTGTTTCCTCAAATGACAAACAACCTTACTTTTTTCCACACAGGAGCGAAATTTATTGAAAATATCTTTAATATTTATGGAGTTAACGCAGACCTGATTTTAATTAAAGAAGAGCGTAATCCTAAAACAGATATTTGGGGACTTACTTATAGTGGCTTTTTAGATATGCCTACTTTTTCAAAAGAGAATAGAGGTGTTTCTGTTAAGTTTGTAAGTAGCGGTCTTTTAAGAGTTATTAAGGCTAGGGAAAATGAAAAGATAGAAATAGATAGGGTAGAGACTTTAAAGGGTCTTGGAGTTCCTTATTTACAGCCTAAGACAGTTTTACTTAAAGGTAGAAATATATTCTTAGATTCCTTACTTGAAAATTTAAAACCAGAAGACGTAGTTAATAATAATTTCAGAATGGGTGGTTTTCGAGATGGAAACAAGAGATATGCTAGTATGGGAGTTCCCCTTGCCAAAATATATGCATCTGATACTTATGTTGACCCACAGTTAAATGATTCTTTTCATACTTGGGGAGGTACAACTCCTGGTGATGGTCGTGCTGAAGAAATGTTCTATTCTGATTCAAATAGAGATAGAACTTTAGATTTAAAAATCAAATGTTCTTTTAAAACTGTAGAAGCAGGTGTTCCTCATGGCATATCAGATGTGGATAATGCTAAATTATATTTAGCAATAACAACATATAACCAAAGCACTGATTACATTACAACCGATAGAACTTTATTGAGCCCAAATCTTATAAGTGATATTGGAGTTATAGTTCCTTCATTTTCTTATGAAGATGAATTGTCAGTTACAGTAAAAAAAGGAGAGAGTTTGTCTTTGCAATGGTATGGTGAAGGAGAATTTGGAAGTATTTTTGATGATGGTTTTATTCGTGTAAACTTTAACGATATAGATGCATCAATACAAATAACAGAGAATAGTACATTTAATCCAACCGTAAGTAAAGTACATCTTCCTCATGAAGTTTTTGATAGATATTTAGAGTTATTTACAAATCAAAAAGGATTACTGAAAAGTAACGCACTAGGAAGAACGGATATAGGGTATGAAGAAGATGGAGAACCTTCAAGAATTGGAATGGCTCATGGATTTTGGATTAGAGGGTTTAGCAAAGATGATCCAGCAGAAGTAAATGAAGAAAAAAGATATAAGTCAATGACAATGACTTTTAAAGATTTATATCAATCTTATTTTAATATATGGAATCTTGGAGCGGGTATTGAGACTATAGGGTTTAAAGAGATTTTTAGAGTAGAGAAATTAGATTACTTCTATAATAGAAATACATTAATAAGACTTGGAAAAGAAATAAACGGAGAGTTTCAATATATACAGGTTAATAATGTTAAAAGGACTATCGATAGCAAAACATTTAACTCTAGTTTAGATATAGGATATAGCAAAGGTGGTGATTACGAAGAAGCAGTTGGATTAGATGAATACAATACAAGAAGTTCTTTTACAACTATTATAGATAAATTAGAACAAAAGTTTTCTAAAATATCAAAACTAAGAGCAGATTCATACGGTATGGAGTTTTGCAGAAGATTTCCTAGAGAAGACTATGCCACTGAAGATACTAAATATGATTCGTCTACTTGGCTTATAGATATGAAAAAAGGAGAAGGAACGAACTTAGAACAAAGATTGTGGCAGGATGATTTTACTAAATCACCTACTGGAGTATTCAGTCCATCAACTGCTCAGAATTTAAGGCTTTCTCCTTTTAATGTGTTATTAAGACATGGTTGGGTTATAGCAGCAGGACTTACAAAATATCCTTTAAATTTTATTAGGTATGCTAGTTCAGTTGCAAATAGTGGATTAAAAACAGAATTAGACCCTATTAAATATCCTGAATATGGAGGTGTAGAACACGCTGAGAACGGTAACATTCAAGGGCAAGAACTCGAACGAGCGAGAACAGACGGGATGACTATTGAGTTCGATTATGAGGTCGATTACGAATTACTACAGAATATTCGAGGAAAAACCGTAATTTTGGGGAAAGAAATTCCGAACTTTTATGGGTTGGTAGAATTTAAAAATGAAGACGGTCTTATAGAGCAAGGGTATATTCAGAAGGTTTCACCAAATGGAGCAGGTAAATGGACGTTAACAAAATATAATAGTTAGATTATGCCAAGTAAAATAGAATTACAATTTAATATAGTACCATCAAGCGGAGAGTATATTGACTTAAATTATATACAATTTTTAGAGGAGACTTTTAGACCAGTAAGGACAGAAGAATTTCAATCTACAATAGTAGTTGGTTCTGTTTCTGCTACAATGCAACAGTACTTAACAGCGTTTAATGCTGATTATAGTGTTGGAGGTTCTCCCTTTACTCTTCTTATTACAGGTTCAAATACAATTACAATAGAGCATGATAATAGCGGGTTTTTCACTACAGGTAATGTAGATAATGGAACAGCAGGGTCTATCACTGTATTAGGAGTTACAGACACTCCAGACCCTATAACTATATCTATTGATAGCACTGTTTTTAGTCAAGCAACATTACCTTGTAATAATGTTAATATTTCCGTAACGACAAGTGTTCTTGCTGTAAAATATAGAATCAATAATGGAACATATATAGCGAACGCACTTAATCCATTTGTTACTGAACAGATAAGAGGGCAAGTTATAAATTTAGAAGTTGAAAATGCAGAAGGAGCGACTTTATCTCAAAATATACAAACACCAGACCTTTTAGTATCAGCAAATGTAAGTACTGAACTTGTAAATTCACCATCAGGAGCAACTATTACTATTAATGTTGCTAATCCATTTGGATTGAGTTTAGAGTACTCTTTAGATAATACAACTTGGCAAACTAGTAATATTTATACAGCAATTGTTGAAGGAACATATGCTGTTTATGTTAGAGACCAATTTACTTGTAAAGTATCAATTCCTTTAACTGTACCCGCGTTTGAAGACGGAGGAGTTGGAGAGAGATTTCCTTACTCAGATTTGCCTAGTAAGTCAAACTCAATAAGATTCGAGAAGTATGTTGATTGGGGAATTTGCAGCGATTACAGAAATGATGAGAATACATTAAGTTGTGATTTACCATATACACAAAATAATTATGAGTTTTTCCAACTATTTCAAAATTGCGATACAATAACTACCCAAATAAAGAATAACTACGAAAATAATGCAGCAACTGTTATTGAAGTAGATGGAACAGAAACGTCCATTCCAGTTGTTAAGAAATCTGAAAATACTAACCGTAAGGATATGCGGGAAGCTGTAAGATATAATTTAGCGGGATTAGGTTCTCAGACGGGTATTTATTTCACTAGCGGTCTTCTATATGATTACAGCACAGGTTTACCACTTGCTCCACCAGCAGCACTACCATACTCCTATACTCTTAATGGGGGACTTCCTGCTTGGGGTGTTGTTGGTAATTTTGTATTTGTTAATGGAGGTTGGTTTGAAATAGTAAAAATTGTTTATGACACTTCAAAAAGTGCATACGTTTTAGTGATTAACGAATCTTATGTAGGAGTAGAAGAAACGGTTATAGTAAGCAGCGTTTTCAATTACGAAGCGTATGAGATTTGGGAATTTGTAATAGACATGAATGCGTTTGCGGGGAAAAAGATACAAGTAAATATAACTCAAACAGATAGCGATACTTCTTTCCCTGATGTAATATATTTAAGTGAAATTATAGATATTGCTGAAGTACACGAGGGTACTGTACTCATAGAGTACTACAATAATGAGAATACTGATATTTTTTACTCAACAGGAATAAAGAATAAAATTAGATTACCGATAGAGTATATGGGTGGAGGTTATTCTGATTCAACAGAAACTGAAAGAACAGATATTAACTCTTACTTAATAAATTCAGAAGGTTATGAAAATGATATGATTGCATTTAAATTAATGCCTAAGCAAATTATGAGAAAAACATTTCAAGCATTGGCTCATAAATTTGTATTTTTAAATGAAGTGCAATATGTTAAAGAAGAATCACCAGAAATTACTCATTTAATTGGGACAAATCAATATAGAATGAATGCTAGAATGACTAAGGCTAATGCAGTCTATACATCTCAAGGAACAGGGCAAGTATTTAATTCAGGAACATTTGAAGTGCCATCATTATTAGAAGCAGAATCAGGTGGATTCTTAGAAATATAAAATATTAGATAATGACACAAGAACAATTAGAACAAAGAGTTGAATCGATTACTACTTGGGTAAATTCTGTTATTTCAAACAGTAAGTTAACAAGTGAATTAACAGATAGAACTTCTATAACCGATGCTACAGAAAAGTATGTAATCCAAAAAGGAACGGAAGATGCAGAGGCTGTAACTACTTCTTTACTTAGAGGGTATAAAGGAACTTGGGACGCATCATCAAATACTCCAGTTTTAGTAGATGGTACTGGGATTGATTTAGATAATTACTATGTAAGTGTTGCGGGAAGTCAAGATTTTGGTAATGGTTCTCAAGCGTTTAATATCGGTGATATGATTAAGTACGCTGATAATAAATGGATTCGTGAAGGAGGAGCTAGTGGTTCTGGCGGTATTCCCGAAGCACCAATCGATGGTCTACAATACGGAAGAATTAATGCTGCTTGGACTGTTATAACAGGTGGAGTTCCTCAAACGGGAGCTAGTGTAAAGCAATTCTTTACTAGTCAAACTCAAGTTATATTTGTACATAATATAGGCGATATATATCCTGCTCTACAAGCATATGATGAAAATGGATTCCAAATTATATCATATAGCGTTGAAGCGATTGACGCGAATACTTCTCGGTTTACATTCAACCCTAGTACATCAGGAGTTGTAGTAGCAACTATCGGTGGAGGAACTGGGGCTGCGGGATTAGTTGATTCAGTAAACGGTCAGGCTGGAATTGTTGTATTAGATACAGATGATATTAATGAAGGTTCTACTAATTTATATTATACAGAATCAAGAGTAACAGCGAATACATCAGTAACAGCAAACACTGCTAAGATTGGAATAACCCCAACTCAAGCGAGTGATATAGTAATTAATAATGCTAAAATATCTTATACAGATGCTGCAGCGGTAGCCTTAAACACTGCTAAGGTGGGTATCACACCAACTCAAGCGAGTGATATTACTACTAATAATGCTAAAGTTAGTTATAATGACGCTGCAATAGTAAGTAGCCACATAGGGAATGTAACCACAAATCCACATCAAGTAACTAAAACAAATTTAGGATTATCAAATGTACCTAATATAGATTGTACTAATGCGTCTAATATTAGCACAGGAACTTTACCATCAAGTGTTCTTCCTCCAATTGCATTAGCAACAGTTCAAGTTGCAGCAAGTCAAGTTGCAATGTTAGCATTGACAACCGAAGAAGGAGATGTTGTTGTAAGAACAGATGAGGGTAAAACATATATGAATAATGGTGGAACTGCTGGTACTATGGCAGATTTTACAGAACTTCAAACACCAACAGATACAGTATTAAGTGTAAATAGTCAAACAGGCACAGTAGTTCTAACAACTACAAATATTAACGAAGGAACTAATCTATACTATACAGAAGCAAAGGTAACCGCAAATACTTCTGTAGCAGCAAATACCGCTAAGGTAGGTATTACACCATCACAAATAACTATTTTATCAAATACAAGTGGAACTAACACAGGCGACCAAGATTTAAGCGGGTATTTATTAAACACAACAGACACCTTAACAGGTAATTTAACAGTAACAGGTGCTTATGTTGATTCTGCAGGAGACCCAGGTGTAGCAGGACAAGTATTAAGTTCTACGGTAACAGGAACTGATTGGATTGACGCTGGAGGAGCAGCCTTATCAGGAACATCAATACAAAGAGTAGCAGCAACTTCAACTCCAGTAGGAGTAAGTTTTTGGGATACAGATTTAAAAATACCATGTTACTTAGAATCAACAATATGGTATAACGCAGCAGGAGGATTAGTAGTATAATCAAAATATAAAGTATAAAGTAAAAGATTATGAAATCATACGCAGTAAAGAACGGGGTTAGACCCACAATAACAACAGCAGAAGAAGGTACTATCGGATTAGTAGCAGGAGATAAAGGAGCAATCTTTTATAACACCGATACTGATTCTCTTAGAACTTGGGATGGAGCAGCATTTCAGAACGCGGGGGAAGACTTAGGAAATCCTACCGTAGACGGTTATGTTTTAAGCTCCACTATCGCAGGTGTTAGAAGTTGGGTTGATAACACTCCTACCCCAGAAGTACCTCTTTACGCTTTCACCTCTTTCACTTTCACCCCTGCTGGAGCAACGTATAGATACGGGCCGACATTATCTCAATGTAATACCGCTTATTCTGGGGCTTTATTTTTAGGTGATACCGCTTTATTTAATGCTATTGGGGGGATTCAACATTGGACTGTACCAGAAACCGCTACTTATACATTTACAACAGTAGGAGCAGGCGGGGGTAGTGATGTTGGAGGCGCCACAGGGGGAAGTGGAGCAAAAGTAGTTAATAGTGTTTCTTTATCTAAAGGAGATATAATTAAAATGATGGTAGGGCAAATAGGTTTAACTGACGCTGCTGCGGCCAAAGGAGGAGGAGGAGGAGGAGGAAGCTTTGTTTATGTTTCAGGAAACCCTTTATTTGTGTCTGGCGGAGGGGGCGGAGGCGTTCAATACAATGGAGGAACAGTTATTGACGGACTAGATGCTTCTTTAACAACATCAGGGACAGGAAATGTAGGAGGCACAGCTGGGGGAGGTGGCGGAAGTTCTTCTCAAAATGGAAATTATGGTTCTGGAGGTGGTGGAATAACTGGTGATGGATATGATTGGGATCCTAATAGTGGAGGTCATAGTTTTGTTAATGGTGGTGATGGCGGTACTGGACAATACAATACTTTTGGTGGCTTTGGGGGTGGAGGAGGAGCTTCATGGTCTGGAGGTGGTGGGGGTGGAGGCTACTCTGGGGGGTCTGGAGGAAATGGTGCTTCGGTTACAATACCCGCAGGAGGTGGGGGTTCTTATTCATCAGTAGCAGGAGGAACATTTTCTATATCAGGGGCTCTAGCAACAGGCTATATAACAATACTAAAACTATAAAAGATGAGTAAAGCAATAAAAACAGCAACCGATATAATTGTATTTGATATATCTCCCAAAGAATGGATGGGTAAAGTATTTGTTACGGAAAAAGATTATTATAATTTTGGATTTAGGGATTATATTGCTCCTACATTAGAAAAAGGGCAAATTGAAGGAAACTTAATAGAGAATTTAGAATTAGATATATTTACTAACGAAATTTGGATTCTACCAACCCTACTAGATTCTCAAAAATTAGGAGAGAGAACTAAGGACGATATCACAGGAATATATACTTTTTCTGCAATTGATAAAACAGCGGAAGATTTAAAAAATGAGGCTTTAGTAATAGAAATAATCGAAGAAAGTCAAAAACAAGACCAATTTAACGAACTACAAAAAACCGATTGGTACATCATTAGAAATGTAGAAACAGGGGTTGAAATCCCTGCTGAAATACTAGAAGAGCGAGAGGCTATAAGAGAGAAATATTAAAACATTAATTAATAAGACATGGAAATACAAAATCCAATATTCAAAGTAGGTTCACTTACGGAAGGAAAT
>Ga0307984_1001171_pt1 | contig 11089 bp, 9 predicted proteins | sample EllFjometageno78_FD_203169 | JGI IMG/M metagenome (GOLD analysis project Ga0307984, IMG submission 203169) | Marine microbial communities from Ellis Fjord, Antarctic Ocean - #78 | ecosystem: Environmental > Aquatic > Marine > Unclassified | place: Southern Ocean | collected 2014-10-09 | reverse complement strand
AATTACAACACGTAAGAAGGAGGATTGCTGAAAGTGAAAGTGCCAAATAACGAAGAAAATATCTCATCTGTTTTTATGAATCAGGAAACACACTATAATTAGGTGTAACTATGCATGATTTTTAACTAAATTGCCGTTCAAATATAACACCTAAATCATGCTAAACTCTGTACGTTTTTTCTTTACTATCGCTTGCATCTTTGTTGCAACTTTAACATCTGCTCAAGATGTAACCCATACGATTGCTCAGGTTCAAGGAGAGCTTTTCGCTTCACCACTCATTGAACAAGTCGTTACTGTTGAAGGCGTGGTCACTGCTGCGACTGATTACAGCTATTTCTTACAAGATGGATCGGGCCCTTGGAACGGCGTCTACATCTACGACAACACAAATCTCCCGGCTGTGGGGGATCTCATCATCCTAACAGGAGAAGTACTTGAATATTACGATCTCACTGAGATTTCTAATATTACTTATTTTGAAACAGTAAGTTCAGGCAATGATCTGCCAGCTGCAATTAATCTCACAACTGGGTTTATTGCAGAATCAGGAGAAGCTTACGAAGGCTGCCGCGTAAAAGTAACAAATGCTGTTTGTTCTAATCCAGACCTGGGATTCGGTGACGGATATTTTGATGACGGATCTGGAGATTGTATGATCGACGATATGCTTTACTCAGCTGAACCGGCTTGGATGCTCGGAGAATACTACTCCGTAACCGGTGTTCTTACTTACACATATGAAGAGTACAAGATCGAACCAAGCAGTGCCGCAGATGTGAGTATAGGGATGGCTGTAGGAGCAATCGATGTTTCGGCGATTAACATTTACCCGAATCCGACCGTTGATGCGGTCAATTTCAAACTGAACTCAAATGCCAAGGCCTACGTATATGATACAAATGGTCGCCTGGTGTTCACACAAGATCTTGTCTCTGGAGACGTCAACTTAGATGTAAGTGGACTTCGCCACGGAACATACAGAGTAGATTGTGTTTCTGAAACCTCAATCATGAGAGCAAGTTTCGTAAAGCAGTAACGCTCTGAAGATTTATTGTGCCTTATCGTTGTCCGCGAAGCGAGAGCCCGCATACAATTCATATCCCAACCACCGACATTCTAAAGGGCCATTGTGCACTTTATGTCGGTGGTTGCTTTTTAAACCGATATTCTTAATCGCTTCTGGGTTCGACGAGATGATCCAGGCCTTAAATCCAGGCCAATGAAACTTGAGTCTGTCGCCTATGGCTGCGTACATTTCATCAATATTTTCAGGTTCCATTCGCTCTCCATATGGCGGGTTGATTACAACCACACCGCCCTCTGTACTCTGAGGTTCTGATTGGAAGAAATCGATTTCATCTACACTTACATTGTGAGAAGGAAGGTCAAGTTGTGAAAGAGCGTATTTGGTTTGGGATATCGCATCTCCACTTATATCAGAAGCATAAATGGCCGTAGGAATAGGTGGATTAAAATCCATCGCCTCATCACGTACAACAATCCAAGCGGATCGATTGAAATTCATCCACTCCATGAACGCAAAGTGAGAACGATTCATTTGGACTGGCATCCCCGAAGCCCAAAGCGCAGCTTCACATGTAAATGTCCCCGAACCACACATGGGGTCGTATAAGGGTATCCCTGGATGCCACCCGCTTAATGCAAGAAGACCTGCAGCCAAGACTTCATTTAATGGTGCAATCGCTTTTCTAGATCTGTAACCTCTCTTGGACAATGGCTCTCCACAAGCGTCCAAAGAAATGGTCACATCTTCCCGACTGATATGCAAGTGGATCCTCACATCCGGATTCTGCCGATCAATAGAAGGTCGTTCACCTTTTTTCGCACGAAATCTATCTACAATCGCATCCTTTAAACGAAGAACAGCAAATTGATCATGCGTGAAATGGTCTGAATATATTGTAGAGTCAATTGTTAACGTTCCATCCTCTTTCAACACATCCTCCCACTTCTTTCTCGCCGCCATGCGATAAAGATCATCGGTATGCTTCGCTTGGAATTGATATAGAATCCGCAACACTTTTAATGTAAATCGAGCGTGCATACAATGACGATACATGACTTCAGCAGTGGCTGTAAAACCAACCCCTCTCCTGCCGATTTTAATTTCAGTCGCCCCATGCGCCAGAAGCTCATCAGCAACCAACTGTTCTAACCCTGCAAGTGTTTTTGCATGGTACGTTGCTGTGGGAATGTTTGTTATATCCATTGTTATTGTATCAGCCGCCTTTGCGTTTTACATGAAATCCATCTTCTTCAAGAATGGACACTATTTTATCTCTGTGATCGCCTTGGATCAGAATACATCCTTCTTTCACAGCCCCTCCTACACCACATTTTACTTTCAGCGTTTTACCCAAAGCAAGGAGTTCGGAAGCGGGTCCGTCATGACCCTCTATAAGTGTTACAGGTTTCCCCGCGCGTTGTTTTCTGTCCAAACTGACATATAGCTTACACATAGAAGGCGACCAATTGCGGTCATCTTCGTCACCCCCGTCTTCATCCCAATTGAATCCAGTATTGGTGCTGAAAACCAGGCCGTCGTTATTTCGTCTTCGTTTTGCCATTTTATTTGCAAGTATTGCGCAAGGTACGCGGTAGATTTGCGGTATGGCACATTTTGAGGACGCAACAAATGAATATTCGGAAGATCATTCATCTCCTGAGGGAGAGGTGTTGTCACGACTGAGAAGGGATACATGGCTGACGACGACAAAACCACAGATGCTCAGCGATCCAATTCAGGGTCGTTTTTTATCTACAATAAGTAAAATGGTTCGCCCGAATCGCATCTTGGAATTCGGAACGTTTACGGGGTACTCTACGATATGCCTGTCTGAAGGTCTTTCTCCACAAGGAGAAATCCATACTGTCGAAATAAACGACGAATTAGAGAGCATACATGAGAAGTACTTTCAGGAAGCGGGGGTTTGTGAAAACATCACGCGACATTACGGCCATGCTTTGGACATTATTAAAAGTGGAGAAATCAAGGGTGAGTTTGATCTGATATGGTTAGATGCAGACAAAGAACACCAAATAGAGTATGCGGAATTTGCAATATCTAGACTCCGAAGTGGAGGATGGCTCCTTATTGACAATGTGATTTGGGGAGGGGCCGTTCTCGATAAGAAGAAACGTGCAAAACCCGAATCTGGAGCCTCAAGGATACACCTGTTAAATAAGTATATCCTGGATCACAAAGAAGTTGAGAATGTCCTCATACCCGTTTGGGATGGAGTACAAATCGCTATGAAAGTTTAAGCGACAACCGCAGCAACCGCATCTGCAGCTTCCTGAAGAAGAATGACAGAGGTTACTTCTAAGCCAGACTCGTCAATAAGCTTCTTTGCCTCTGTGGCATTTGTTCCCTGAAGACGGACGATAATAGGAACATCGATGTTCCCCATATTTTTATATGCATCGACAACACCTTGAGCCACTCTATCGCAACGAACAATCCCTCCAAAAATATTTACGAGTATTGCTTTCACTGAAGGGTCCTTCAGAATAATACGGAACGCTTGCTCTACTCTAGATGCGTCAGCAGTACCGCCTACGTCAAGAAAATTTGCAGGTTCACCTCCACTTAACTTGATAATATCCATGGTCGCCATCGCGAGACCTGCGCCGTTCACCATACACCCAACATTTCCATCGAGCTTGACATAGCTAAGCCCTATTTCATCAGCTTCTAGTTCCGTAGGATCCTCCTCGGTTTTGTCACGCATTGCTTCATATACGGGATGACGAAAAAGGGCATTGTCATCTAGACTCACCTTCGCATCTACTGCAATGACTTTGTTGTCAGACGTCTTCAAAACTGGATTAATCTCAAACATTGAAGCATCACAACCGATATATGCATCATATAGTTTGAATACAAATTTGATCATCTGTTTATAAGCTTGACCACTGAGGCCTAGATTAAACGCAATACGTCGCGCTTGGAATCCCTGCAGACCTGCACCGGGATCGATCGTCTCTGTATAGATCAGCTCTGGCGTATTTTCAGCGACTGCCTCTATATCCATCCCTCCTTCAGGAGAATACATAATGATATTTTTACCCGAGGATCTATCTAAAAGAACTGAAACATAGTACTCCTCCGTTTCTGTTTCTCCTGGGTAGTATACGTCTTGAGCAACAAGAACCTTGTTGACCATTTTGCCTTTTGGGGAAGTCTGCGCAGTCACCAAATGGCCCCCTAGGATTCCTGATGCCACACCCTTTACTTTGTCAAGACCTTTTGCAAGAACAACACCGTGAGACCCCGTTTCGATGACGGCACCTTTGCCTCGGCCACCTGCATGAATTTGTGCTTTTACAACAAACCATTCTGTGCCCGTATCCGCTGCCAATTTTTCAGCAACGCTGTAAGCCGCTTCTGCAGTCTCTGCAACGAGTCCTTCTTGAATAGCAACTCCAAAACTTTTGAGGATAGATTTACCCTGATACTCGTGAAGATTCATTTTTCTGTTTTAAGAGTTGATTTTACGGGGCAAAGTTAGGCAATTTTAGGGGCACGAGTGCGTAGATTGCAACTGTGATTCAAGTAAAAGATATTCGGAAACAATTTGGAGATTTAGAGGTCTTAAAAGGCATTACTCTTCAGGTCTCAGAAGGCGAAGTCGTCAGCATCGTTGGAACCTCTGGTGCTGGAAAGACCACTTTACTTCAAATCCTTGGCACACTTGATGTTGAGAGTTCTGGTGAGCTTCAAATAGGCGGAGAGAATGTATCCAAGCTGTCACGTGCCTCACTTGCGGATTTTCGCAACAAGAACATCGGATTCGTGTTTCAGTTTCACAGACTCCTTCCTGAGTTTACAGCTCTAGAAAATGTAATGATGCCTGCATGGATTGCTGGCACATCAGATTTGGAGGCTGAAACCCGAGGCAGGAAGCTTCTGAAAGAACTCGGACTTCACGACAGGGCCAGCCACTTGCCTTCTGAACTTTCTGGAGGTGAACAACAGCGTATTGCCGTCGCTAGAGCGCTCATGAATGAACCTAAAATTTTACTCGCAGATGAACCGTCTGGAAATTTAGATTCTGAAAACGCCGCAATTCTCCATGATCTGTTTTTCGATCTACGTGACAAACTTGGGCTTACAATCATAATCGTAACCCACAATGAAGAACTTGCTTCAAGGGCTGACCGAAGTTTAAGAATGGCAGATGGTGTGATTGTCTGACTGTAATTAAAACCATGATGAATAAAATCAATTCTCTTAAGGAATACAAGGAAGAATACAGAAAGAGTATAGATAGCCCAGAGACGTTTTGGTCAGAGAAGGCGGAAAGCTTCACATGGAAAAAGAAGTGGGAGAAGGTGTTGAATTGGGAATTCCAAACACCTCAAGTTGAATGGTTCATCGGAGGGCAACTCAACATTACAGAAAATTGCTTGGACAGACATTTGGAAACGAAGGGGGACCACATTGCAATTGTATGGGAACCAAACGATCCGAATGAAGACACCGTTCGCATCACGTATAAAGAACTTCACAAGCGCGTATGTTCTTTCGCCAACGTTTTAAAACGCAATGGAGGAAAGAAGGGTGATCGCATATGTCTTTATATGCCCATGACGCCAGAGCTTGCAATCGCTACGTTAGCATGTGCAAGAATTGGGGCGATACACTCCGTGGTTTTTGCAGGTTTCTCCGCAAGATCTCTAGAGGACAGGATTAATGATGCGACCTGCAACATTATCGTGACAGCAGATGGTGGGTACAGAGGAGCAAAAACGATAGACTTAAAAGAAATTGTAGATAAGGCACTTGAAACGTGTCCCAGCATTGAAAAGTCAATCGTCCTTCAAAGGACGGGGAGCACAGTGAACATGAAATCAGGTCGCGATGTCTGGCTTCATGAGGAACTTGATCATGTAAGTGACATATGTCCCGCTGAAACCATGGAAAGTGAGGATGCGTTATTTGTCCTATATACATCAGGGTCTACAGGGAAACCGAAAGGGGTTGTTCATACTTGTGGCGGGTACATGGTTTATGCCGAATATAGCTTTCGAAATGTATTTCAATACAAGGATGGAGATGTTTACTGGTGTACAGCAGATATCGGCTGGATTACTGGACACACATACATTGTATACGGACCACTTCTATCAGGAGCTACCACTGTGATGTTTGAGGGGGTGCCTACCTATCCTGACTCTGGTAGGTTTTGGAGAATCTGTGACAAACATCAGGTTAATCTTTTCTACACAGCTCCGACAGCAATTCGTGCACTCCAAGCGTGTGGAAAGGAATTTGTTAATCCATATAAACTCACTTCACTTCGTGTTTTGGGATCTGTTGGAGAGCCCATCAATGAAGAGGCTTGGCATTGGTACAACGACGTCATCGGAAAAGGCAGATGCCCCATCGTCGATACATGGTGGCAAACAGAAACGGGGGGAATCATGATTTCTCCATTGGCAGGAATTACAAAATTAAAGCCCAGTTATGCGACACTACCCCTGCCTGGTATTCAGCCCTGTCTCGTCGATTCTGAAGGGAACGAAATTCAGGGAAACGATGTTCAGGGTAACCTATGTATTAAATTCCCATGGCCCAGTATGATTCGGACTACATATGGAGATCATGAAAGGTGTAAGCAAGTTTATTTTTCAACGTATCCAGGGAAATATTTTACGGGAGATGGATGCAGAAGAGATGAGGATGGATACTATCGAATTACTGGACGGGTGGACGATGTCATTAACGTAAGTGGCCATCGGTTCGGTACCGCAGAAATAGAAGCCGCTATAGATGAACATGAAAATGTAGTTGAAACTGCTGTTGTAGGTTATCCGCACGACATCAAAGGTCAGGGAATCTATGCATATGCAATCTGCCACAAATACCCATCTGATATGGAAGCCTTTGTTGCGGAAGTAAACAATACGGTCGTGGAAATTATCGGCCCCATTGCAAAACCAGACAAGATCCAAATTGTGATAGGTCTTCCTAAAACTCGATCTGGAAAGATCATGAGGCGGATTTTAAGAAAAGTAGCCGAGGGTGATGTGACAAACCTGGGGGATACATCCACACTCCTTGACCCAAGTGTTGTTGCGGATATTATAAAGGGTGCTGGTCTGTAGCAGCAGAGATTTAGATCAAATCTTTTTTGTGATAAATCGCCGTTTTTGCAATCTTATCGTGCAGTGCTTGACGTTCTTCAGACAGCGCTAAAAAGCACCCAAAGAACATCACAAATCCAATCCAATGCTGCAGCACCTATGTCTTGAAGAAATTCCGATACGGTCGATGTTAATTGACAATTAAAGAGGTCGAATAAAGCAGGACATCTGCGTATATCGATAAAATATACAGTCCGGAAACCAAATCACCATCAAGAATGACCCTCTGAGCGCTTGGATTCAAGTTCTGCGACAAGATTTCCCTTCCTGAAGAATCCGTCACAACAATGAATTTCGCACGCGATGACAATGCATTGAGATCAATCACAAACTGGTCATTAGACGGGTTTGGAAAAACATTTGGAGAACCTTGAATCGCCGTATCAGAAACTGAAACGACAGGACAGTAAACACCGTCTGGGGCTTGTTGTGGCAATTTATTCAAGGGATTTGTGATGATCGAATACACCATTAGGTCTATAGAAGCGAGAAGTTCAGGAGAGCACAACTCCCATTCTTCAGCAATCGCATCACAAATTTCAGGGGTATTTAATACGCCCATATTTGAAGCCAAAGCCCAATACAAGTATTCAATGGCCATACACTCGTAATCACATGTAACATCTGTGTAATGAAACCATGCTTCATCTGGATATGAACCAGGTATTCCCAGAAATTGACCTCCGCGAGCCAGGTCCATGGCTTGAGCCAATTGAGATGCTCCTGCTGGCCACAGAGCGAACATGGATGGGTATAATTCCGTATGGCCGCACCCATTAATGGTGTGTAAAATTTCTTCTAGACTGGCCTCCGCAAACCAATTCAAAGGTGAATCCGGTGCTATTTCGTCAGAATACAATACTGCGTGCACACAAAATGTGTCGTCAAAATTGTCCATCATCGCCTGTTCAGCAGGAGAATCTTCTGCAAAAAAAAGTGGCATTGTGGCATTTACATTCGACAATTGTTCACCAAGTTCAACATCATCAATGAGTCCATCTTCATTGTTATCTAACAGTTCAGCGCCTATAGAAGCCGCATGAAGTAGCTGGGCATCACTCACTCCAGGCTCTGCATAAAACTGAAGGACACCAAGTACCTCGACAAATCGATCAAATTCTTGGAATGCTGGGGATGACAAGTTGGGGTTTGGGAGAATTTCAAGGCAAGGCGTTGTTTGGGAAAAACTGGCGTTCACCATTAATAGAACGAAAGGAATCACCATCAAATATCGAAATGAGAAATTTATGATTTGAAACATTTATCTAATGTACGGTAACTAATCCGGAGGTGAATAAATACTTAACATAATCAGGGTGTTGCGCAGAGGGAATGGAGCATTATTTATTTTGTGGGCCACGCACTCTTTTTCTCTAAAAATTGTATTAAGATGCATTTGTCTAGGGAGTTAAAACAACCATAATTTATATCTATATAAAATACATTGTAAATTTGTTATGCATGCATAGTATTTTATCGTACTTTTGTAATTCAAATGAAACGACAAGAAACAATAGACTTTAACTTGAGGTGGGGATGGGCCAAACTCGCACGCCTTTATTCTGCGGAAGCTGAAAGACGCGGCATCACATTGTCGGTCGGGTATGCACTGTTAAGCATAGAGAGAGTGGGAACGCCCAGCACAAAACTTGGACCGAGAATGGGCATGGAGCCCACTTCATTATCTAGGACGTTAAAAGGCATGGAAGAAAAAGGTCTCATAGAACGTCGTCCTGACAAGGTCGATGGAAGATCTGTGAGAGTCTTCTTAACTCCACTAGGACTTGACTCGAGACGCCAAGCCAGGGATTTGGTCATCGGCATCAATGAACGGTTATCTACAATGTTAGGTAGTGAAACAATACAACAATTAAATGATGGTCTTCAAAAACTCAATACAATTCTTGAAGACCCTGAACATCTTATACCACTCCAATTAAAATGAATACACCTATTAAAACGCACGAGATACGCAAAGTAGCCGTATTGGGGTCTGGAGTTATGGGGTCTGCCATAGCTTGCCATTTGGCCCAAACCGGTTCTGAGGTATTGCTGCTTGACCTTCCATCAAAAGAGGGTCCAAGGAACGCTCCTGCAGAAGGCGCATTAAAGGCATCTCTCAAATCAAAGCCCTCCCCGCTCTACACAAAACGATTCAGGAATCGCATAGAATGCGGAAATTTTGACGATGATTTAGAGAAAATTGCTGGATGCGACTGGATTATTGAGGTCATTGTAGAAAGACTCGATATCAAACAACAACTTTTTGAACGGGTCGAAGCGTTTCGCAAGCCTGGAACGCTCATTTCATCCAACACCAGCGGGATTCCTATTTCTCAATTAAGTGAAGGACGCTCTGACGATTTTCAAAAGCATTTCTGCGGCACACACTTTTTTAACCCTCCAAGATATCTTCAACTCCTTGAAATTATTCCTGGACCCAAAACCGAGCAGAGGGTCATTGACTTTTTCATGGGATATGGTGAAAGCATCCTCGGAAAGCAGTCAGTACTTTGCAAAGACACTCCTGCATTTATTGCAAACAGAGTTGGTGTTTTTGCAATTCAAGCACTCTTCCATACTGTAGAAGACATGGGGCTTTCGGTCGATAAAGTGGATAAGCTTACAGGACCAGCGATGGGAAGACCTAAGAGTGCAACATTTAGAACGTGTGATGTTGTAGGTCTTGACACACTTGTGCATGTTGCAAATGGAGTCGCGTCAAATTGTCCTGATGACGAACGGTCTGAATCGTTTGCCATCCCCAAATATGTTCAGCATTTGGTGGACAACAATTGGCTTGGAAGTAAATCTGGTCAAGGTTTTTATAAGAAGTCTAAAGACGACAAAGGCAAACGTAAAATACTTGTCCTTGACCTTAAGACGTTAGAATATAGAGAAAAGGAAAAAGTAAAATATGCAACGCTAGAAGCTGCAAAACAAGTGGACAATCTTAAGGATCGGACAAAGTTGCTTTTTAACGGAACAGACGAAGCTGGAGATTTCTATAGAAGAATATTTACCGATGTATTCTCATATGTGAGTTACAGAATCCCTGAGATTAGTGATGAAATTTACCGCATTGATGATGCCTTAAGAGCGGGATTCGGTTGGGAATTGGGCGCTTTCGAAAGTTGGGATGCGATAGGCATTCAAGCGGCTTCAGAAATCGCGAAGGAACGTGGTCATCAAGTTGCGGGCTGGGTGAATGACATGCTTGAAGCAGGTCATGATACATTTTACAGAGTTACAGATGGTGTGAGAGAATGTTACGACCCGACAAGTAAAACATATAAAGTCATTCCTGGTCAGGAAGGAAGAATAAATCTTGAGTATGTTGACAATGTGGTTTGGTCCAACAGTGGGACAACCATTAAGGACATCGGAGATGGAATCCTCAACATTGAATTCCACACAAAGATGAATTCGATAGGCGCGGAAGTCTTACAAGGTTTAAACAAAGCCATCGATCTGGCTGAAGAAGGGTACCGGGGATTGGTTGTGAGTAACAACGGAGCGAATTTCAGCGCAGGAGCGAATGTGGGGATGATTTTCATGCTTGCAGTTGAACAGGAATGGGAGGAGCTTGATGCCGCTGTGAAATACTTCCAAGACACGATGATGAGAATGCGTTACTCGGGGATCCCCGTTATAGCAGCACCTCACAACATGGCTTTGGGTGGCGGATGTGAACTTTGTCTTCATGCAGATAAAGTCATTGCACACGCTGAAACATATATGGGACTCGTAGAGTTTGGCATAGGCGTCATCCCTGCAGGGGGAGGTACGAAGGAATTTGTATTGCGATTGTCAGATTCATTAAAGGAAGGAGATATTCGAATTAATGCAATGAGAGACAGCTTCCTTACAATAGGACAAGCAAAAGTGGCTACATCTGCATACGAGGCATTTGAGC
>Ga0307984_1001170_pt1 | contig 11089 bp, 6 predicted proteins | sample EllFjometageno78_FD_203169 | JGI IMG/M metagenome (GOLD analysis project Ga0307984, IMG submission 203169) | Marine microbial communities from Ellis Fjord, Antarctic Ocean - #78 | ecosystem: Environmental > Aquatic > Marine > Unclassified | place: Southern Ocean | collected 2014-10-09 | reverse complement strand
TCGGATTCTTTATGTGGAGACAGAACTCTGGAGCTATGTTCAAGGATGGTCGTTGGATTCAGTTTACAGATAGAAAAGGTCTGCCCGATATTACCGTGATTTATAATGGTGTTTACATCGGAATTGAACTGAAGATGAAGACAGGTGCTTTTACTAAGCATCAAAAAGAAACTCTTCCATTAATGATAGAATCTGGAATTTACGTGTATGTTGTGGATAACTTTGAGGAGCTTTTCTTCATAACGGAGAGCCTGAAGAGCAACATAGTCAAGACACCTGAAGGTATTCTTATTAAAAATGACCTACTTATTATCAGCGAACAGCAAAAGAAATACAGAAAAAAATTAGGAATTTAAAATAAATCATTATATTTTTACAAGTATAACTATGAAAAAGTAGGTTTTCCTTTGGATTTTTAGGTTGAAATTAATTATTATTTGTCAAAATAGGTTTGAAAACAATAAAAGCAATGCAGAATAAATTAATAAAAAAATGAGTGAAGATTTAATTGAAACAATAAACGGTCTACCTTTTAATTGTCAAATAGAGGATGAGTTTGTTATAAAACTACTTTCGCTAGACTTCGATATTATGTTAATAATATCTGTAGACGTAGTAAAAAGCATAAGAAATTTACCAAATGGTTATTCTACATACGGTGGAGTATGTAATGAAGTGGGTGAAATATTTTACTCTGTTAATTTTTTCAGGTTAGATGAAGAAAATATAAGAATATTAGACTTTGAATTAATTGGACTAGAGGATTATCTAGACTATATTGACATAAAAAAAACTATAAAAATTTTAAGAAATGGAATCATACAATAAAGAACATATAACTCATGTAAATTTTATAATGGAAGAAATACATTCTATATCTAACGAAATATATGACTCTTTTGCAGATAGAAATTTTAAAAAAATGAAATTAGATTGCGATGAGATGTTAGCTAAAATAAATGAAATAAAAGATTCTATATCAAATAATTAAAACAAAAACATGGAATATCCTGAAAATTTTAAAGATAAGGTTTCTGAGCAAATAAGCTTAGGGATTAAAAGCCACAGAGCTATAGCTAGAGTTCTTATATCGGAACTAGGTTTAGACAAGACAGAAGACGCTGTAAGAAAGAAGATAGATAAGATGATTACACAGGGAGTTATAGATAGTTGTAATACCTTAGCGGTTGATCCTTCCACAGTAAAACATCTGTGGATGAAGACTAAACAAGAATCGATATTCGTAAAAAATCCCTTGTTTGTTTCGGAAGCAGAAAAAACGTATCTAGACTTAAGAGATACCATAATGAAAGACCTGCAATCATTCACCCCTAAATTTAAGAAGATAAAAAGAAAAGAACTTAAAGATTCTCATCTTCTAGTGGTTGACCCTGCCGATATACATATAGGAAAGTTAGCGACAGCTTTTGAAACTGGTGAAGAATATAATAGTCAGATAGCTGTAAAAAGAGTTATAGAAGGAGTTAAAGGGATTGTTCGTAAAGCTAATGGATTTGATATAGATAAAGTTTTATTTATAGGGGGAAATGATATACTTCATATAGACACACCTAAAAGACAGACTACATCGGGTACACCACAAGATACAGACGGTATGTGGTATGAAAACTTTTTAATAGCTAAACAGTTATATGTTGATGTAATTCAAATGCTACTATCTGTAGCTGATGTTCACTTCGTTTTCAATCCAAGTAATCACGATTATACCAATGGTTTCTTCTTGGCAGATGTTATTCAGACTTACTTTAAAGACTGTAAAAACATTACATTTGATTGCTCTATTGCTCACAGAAAGTACTACGCTTACGGAAATAATCTAATAGGATCTACTCATGGAGATGGTGCAAAGCAAGCTGATTTAGGTTCTCTCATGAGTATAGAAGCTAAAGATATGTGGGCAGGAGCTGAGCATAGATACTTCTACACTCACCATGTACACCATAAGACAGCGAAAGACTTTATCAACGTAACCGTAGAGAGTCTTAGGAGTCCAAGTGGAGCTGATAGTTGGCATGATAGAAACGGATACAAAGGTGCGCCTAAAGCCGTTGAAGGATTTATTCACCACCCTAAGTTCGGACAGGTAGCACGTTTAACTCACATATTTTAATAATGGATAAAGCAAAAGAAAGAAAAAATACCCCGATATTTTCCGGGGTTCTCATGTATTTTCCTGATGCTATAAAGGCAGTGGCTAAATGTAGTCTTCAAGGTAATGTTCAACATCATCCAGAAAAACCTTTACATTGGGATAAAGATAAGTCAAATGACCATCTAGACGCTTTAACAAGACATCTAATGGATGCAGGAAAATTAGATGATGACGGAATATCACACTCAACTAAAGTTGCCTGGAGAGCCTTAGCTAATCTTCAAATAGAATTAGATAGGCTCAAATAAATTCTTCGTATTTTTGCACAATGAAGAGTAACATAATAAAATCTTTTACTAATAAATTTAATCTATCTTACAGTCAATTATCACCAAGTGATGTTGATTTTAAAATTATGGATTCTAAAGGTAAGATTATATCTTACGCGCAAGTAGAATACCAGGAAGATTTATCAAAGCCTTTTGTAATAAAAGCAGAGCGAATGGTGCGTCTATTCAATAAAAGATTGAATGGAGTAGTTATATTCGGAAACAAAAAAGAAGCTTACTATGGAAAAATAGAGGGCTTAAACGGTGAAGTATCATCGTCTAAGTCCTTTTCTAGTTTCAGTGAATTAGTAATCTCTTACGAGAATAAAGATAAATTTGTTAATTTTTAAACTCTTCGTTAAAAATATCTCTCTTAATCTTAGAGTTTTCTTTCTTTATCTTATTTATTTTTATCTGTACCTTCTCTCTCTCTTCAACCCCTCTAGCTCTTTTAAACTCTTTGTTTAGTTTTTTCGTTTCTCGAGCATTAGTACTATACGTTAGGTCTCTTTTTAGACTACTCTCAGCTCTTTTGTATTTTCTAGGGCTTAAAGACTTATATTCTTTGTAAGTTTTTTCATCTATTATCTCTATCTCTGCTAACTCTTGTTCTAAAGTTTTTCCGTTATCTGGTTTAGATTTAGAGACCTTTCCTAATTTATCCTTATCCATTAGTCCGAAGTTCTTGTCGAAGAAATCTCTCTTTAACTTCCCTTTCTCTTTTTCTCTTGTTGATTGCTTGTATCTAGCCTTCTCAAGTTTTTCATCAGAAATATCCATTGTTTCAATCAGTATTTTTAATGCAGCCAAATCCCTGTCTATTTCCTTAATCCTTGGAATTTTCTTGAATTTACTATCTACTTCACTGTATTTATCCGGATCCTGACTCTTCAAGTCTTTAAATGGAATCTGTCTTTCCTTTAAGGCAAACTCGTTGTTAGTTGGTATCTGATACAATCCTTTCTTCAGGTCTTTAAATAGTGGGATTTTCCCTGCAAACAATCCTACTGTTTCAAAGGCAGCTTGGCCAAGCAAATAATCTAAAGCTTCTTTCTTTTCTTTATCGTTTGTAGCATCAAAATAATTAACTCCTTCCTTAATCATGTTAAAAATCAATCCTGTATGATTACTAAGAGGTCCACTAATTTCCTTTATAATTTTCTCTGGAAGCTTACCTCTTTTTACGTCTTCTGCTGTTGGGTTAAAATAAGCTAATCCTAATCCGTGTTCAAACGAATCGTACTCTTCATCTCCTCTCAATACTTGACCGTATTCTTTATTAAGAAATTCAACACCCATATTTAGACCTTTTCTAGTGAATGTTCCGAAGTTTCTTCCTAAGAATAAACTAGCTACAGATCCAACTAAAGCTCTCGTTAAATCATTACCGTCTAGTTCATCTTCTTGCTCGTCCTCATATCCGAAAGCACCAAAGAATAATGAAGCAAATACTTTATATAGAAGACTATAAGAAGCCATCCTTGTAGTTGTTGCTGCAAGTAAAGCTAATCCTTCAGCTCTAGTTACCTCACCTCCTCTTGTAAGAGCTATTACACCCTCTCTTGCTGTTGAATATTCAAATATCAAGAAGTTAGTAAGATATCCATTGGTATACTTCCATGCCTGTTTAAGCCCTGAATCATCTTGTTTGTTTACCTTGTTCTTCAGTACTCCTGCAAATGCGTTCTGACTACCTGCCGCTTTATTAAGATTTGCATCAGCTTTATTCCTGGCAGCTTCTATTTCTGCTGATTTTTCAGATCTATACTCAGAATCAGATTTAAACCTAGCTAAATCAACACCTGACTCTTTCATTGCATTAGTAAATGTTCCTACCCAGATAGGTAAAGATATAGCTTTATCAGGAGTTGATATTAACGCATCAGCGACAGATTCTGCTGTCTGCTCCATTACCCTTACTGTTTTATTATTTCTTACAGTCTTCATTGCATTTGATACAGCGTTACGACCTTCTGCCTTAGATAAATCAGCGTTTTTTGCCAACATATCGATAGATTTCCCTGTATTCTTAGCACCTGTAAATTTAGTCATTTCAGAACTTCCTGACAACCTCATATACTCGATAGCATTAGGTACTCCAATTTCAAACAATGCCTTAGTACCTTGTGTAAATACCTTCGGATTAGCTATCATTGCATAGCCAAGGTTACTTGAAAATTCAGCCATTGCTCTAGGAACACTAGCAAGTTGAGCTTGATACCCTAAGCTAATCATTTTGTCAATTACCGTTGAACTGTTATATGAATTTCCAAATGCAATCTTCATCGCTTCATCATAAGCTTCATCCATTGCTACTGCAAACTCTTGAGGATTAATTTCGCCTAACTTTAGAACTGTGTTTTTTCTTGTTCTTTCTGATGTTACCGATACATTTTCTTTAACTGCACTAAGAGTTTTCTTTATAACTCTATTTTCATTTGTCACATGGAAATCTAGTAATGTTTGCTTTGTACCTCTCATTGTAGAATTTAATGCATCCATGTTTATGGGCTTAACACCTTTTCTTCTTCCCTCAGTAGTACCTGCTTTTGTCTTTATGTTAGAAGTTTTATTGTAATAATCTTCAGCTTCTTTTTTGCTTAATTTATTACTTCTCATTACGTCATGGTGAACGTATTCGTTTATCATTTCAGGTCTAGACCCTCGAACAACAGCACTAACATAAAGTGCTTTATCAGCAGTATCTTCGTTTATTTTCTTTATTACATTCATTGCTTCTTTTTCAACCCTACTCATCTTTCCTAGGATGGTTTCTGCTGATTTACCTTTTACCTGCTTTTTGACCCTTTCTAAAATATCTATAGTTGCCTGCTTTTTTCGACCCTTCAGTTCATTAATCGTAGCATCAATCCACTCTTCAGCCTGAAATACAGTATTATCCTGTAAATCTGGATTACTTTCATACTCAAGCTGCAACATATATGCCTGTATTCTAAACTTTGCTTCAACTATTTTGTTTTCGTTTTTAAATTCTTCAATAATCTTCGTATTTACTTTTGTTAACTCTTCATTAATCATTCTTGTTGCCTCCTGGAAACTAGCAAAAGCAGAACCCATTCTTTTAAAGGTTCTGTCATAAACCTTTGTTCCGTCTAGTCCTAGTATGGTATCTATATCTTTTAAAGCATTACTAACTATCTGGCTGTACGCTGAAGTTTTATTTGTTAGTTGAGATTGCAGACCTCTTATGATGCTTTCTATAGCCATAGCTTGAGCCTTGTTCAGCTGCTTAGTAACCACATCAGAGTTTTCCTTTGCGTCTAACGCATTCATTATATTGTTCGCTCTAAATGTGAAGATACCATTTTGGATATTGTCAAGTATCTGAGGTAGACTTTTTAATTGATTGTCCGTCAAACCTTCTAAGTTCCTCTTATTCTCAAGTAGTTTGAGAAGTTTCCCTGCAGACTTTCTTGAAGTAGCGTTGTCGTTTACATTGTTTTTTACTTTAACTTTCGTTACGGCATCAATAAGAGCTTCTGTTCTTTTCTTTTGTTCTGCTTCTGTTAGAGATTGTTTTGGTTCCTTAAGCTCTAGTTTACTCTTGTATTTTTTCAATATATCTAACTGGTCATTCACAAGTATTGGGTTGTCTCCCTTTGAAAGAACCTCCATAGTAGCTTTGTAGTCTATTTTTCCGTCTTCATCTAGAACCTGATTCTCATAAAATGTATCAGCTAAGTCTTCAAAAATAGAATGCTCCTCTTCTATTCCGTCTATTATTTCTTGTGCAATCTTAGCTTCTGATTCTAATTCTGATACTTTAAGAGTAGCTTGAGATGCTCCAAACCTTCCAACTATAGCTTCATACTTTGCTTTTAGGTCCTTGTCAGTTATTAACTTGGCATCGTAAGAAAATAGCTTTTGGAAGACACTGAAAGTATTTTTGGCTGTACCTATTTTACTTTTTATATTCTTCTTAGCTTTATTTCTTTTCTTATTCGACAAACTAACTTCTTCTTTTACTCTTGCTACATCGTATTGTTCAGCAATATAATCAAGCATTTTTTCTACTGCAGCTTCATTGTCTAGTTTTACTTTGCTGATTTTATTGATAATAGCCTGAGTCTTAGCCGTAGATATATTATTTCCTTTCTCAAAATCTTTGATTATTTGAGCAATCTCTTTTCTCTTTTCATTTATGTTCTTCTTGGTAACACGCTCTACCAGTTTACTAATATTTTCTTCTAACCTAATTAACTGAGTGGTAGTAATTCCTTTCTTTTCAGCAGGCTTTATTCCTAGTATTTTTTTAGCAGATGGAGCTTTCTTTATTTTTATTCCTAACTTTTTGTTAATTTCTCTTACAGCGTTTTCTCTTTCTGTGTCATTAGCTTTTTCGTAAAGCTTAGAACCCTGTAAGTATCCTAGAACACTGTCTAATATTTCTTTCGGATTTGTTGATTCTCCTGTTTTTCTTTTTTTAGTTTTTTCAATTATTTCTTCAACAATAGAGTCGACTCTTTCTTTTGATGGCTTAGTCCCTATAGATTCATTAATTTCAGCATTTGTGTATCCAAGGTTTTTCAATACTTTATCTACAGCTTCAGCACTCAATCCATTTTCTTTAGCAATTCTTCTCACCTCAGCTATTGATGGCTTTCCTGTCTTCTGACTACGAAACTGAGCAGATTTTCCTTTAAGGTTATTTACTTCGGTATCAATATCACCAATAGCCTTAACATCTCTTGATTTAATCTTTTTACCTGACGCTATCTTATTAGAAACAGTGTTCAGGAAATTTATAATATCTGCATCACTAGTAAGTGGCTTAATACCAAATAATTTAGCAAGCCTATCTAACCATCTTTTTATAAGACTCTTAGCTTCTGGATTTAGCTGAGGATATCCGTCAGCAAGTATACCAATCAATTCAGCTATGCTTTCTTCACTCTGTAAAGCTTTTTTGTACTTAGAGCTGAAAGCCTCTAATCTATCAATCAATTCCTGGTCAGCGTTTTTCTTTACCGCTTCCATCATTCTTTCTGTGATGGCTTGAGCTTGTGCGTCAGTCCTTCCTTTTGAAAGTAGTAAGGCATGGAATACCTCGTGAGCAACGGTTCTCTTGTTCGCTCTATTAGGGTTTATATAAATCTTACCATCAATAAATTTACCTCCAGTGTTTTGATTACGCCCTTCCTTGGTTACCTTCTTGTATTCAGCCTCAGACTCAGAAACAATAATTTCTACTTCTGGTGCAACCTTGGATAGAGCTTTTTTTGCGTTATCTACTTGATTATCAATTTGTTTTCTAGGTAATGCTTTTGTTTCTTCTACAGGTGTTTTCCCTTCTAATATATTAGTTAACAAATCTACTTGTTCATCTACAGACATTTGCTCTACAGCTTTAGTCTCTTCAACCTCTACAGCAGGAGTAGGTTCACTCTCAACTACTACCTCTTCTTGTACTTCTGTAGTTGCATCAACTTCTGCTTCAAACTTATCTTCGTTTATTTCTCCAACATCTTCCTTAACATCAACCTCAGTAGTCTTCTCTTTCTCAATGTTAAATTTAGCTATTTTATCATCATAAACTTTATTTATACGATCTTGCTCAGCTTTCTTTTGCCTAGCCTTTGTATTTCTATATGTTTTTCCATTTTCATCTGTTACAAGATCCAATGTGTCATCAAACTTCTTGTCGTCAATTTCTTTTAATTCTTTACTTCTATTCTCTTCTAATAACTTTATTTCATTGTCTATTACTGCAAATCCAGATTCTACTAACTGAGTACCTTTAAAACCTAATCTTATATTCTGTGTCTTACCTAGTTTGCTTCTTTTTGAAATTGTTTCAGCAACTGGCTTTAGTCCTTTTAGTGCATCAGGTATTTCTTTCTTAGACTTGAAGTCAAAGAAGTATGTTTCATTAGGGTCTGTAATCTCCACTCCCTCCTTGATATTAGTAACATCCTGCTTTACAGTAGAGAGTCTTTCTTTCACGTAATCTAACTTTTCTTTAAGGTCTTTTACTAAGTCAGGGTCTTTTCCTTCTATTTCTTTCTCTAGTCTTTTTTTAATTCCTAACAAAGACAGAGCCATTTTCTTTTGTGGAGTGGTGTAGTCGTTAGGAATCTGCTTCATACTAGATTTAGCCTCGTGATAATTGTCTAGCTGTTCTTGAGTCTCTTCTTTTGTAATTTCTCCTTTTGCTAATTGAACCTTCAAGCTCTTAGAAAATAATGGGTCAAATTTATTTGATGACGACATCATTTCGAACATCTCTATTACACCATCCGGAAGATCCATAACTTTTTCGTTAGATACTGCTTGAGATATAGCTCCTGCTCCACCAAGAGCGAAACCACCTATAGCTTCTGCTGCTGATGCTTCTACAACTTGCTCGAAAAACTGCCCTATGTTTTCAGGCGTTTTAAAAACATCTATACCCTTCATTTCATTATACACTGCTTTAATACCAATATCAACAGCTTCCTGCGCTCCACCAGTAAGACCCTCTCCTGCTGCTGCAGAACCTAATCCTTTGACAAAATCAATTGCCTTTCTTTGTATAGTTCGTTGTACAACTATCTCCGATGCATCTTTAGGTAATTCTTTTAAAGTTTGTAATAAAAACCTATTTAATAGACCTGTTTTACCCATTGCATTATCCAAACCTGCCTTTTCTAAATATGCAGCAGCAGCAGATAACCCAACTTTCATAGTAAAAGCTTCTAAGTCTCCTAGATCTTCATAACCTTCATACTGCCGTAAAGCATCATCTGCTCCTGCGTAAGAATGAGAAAACAAACCTGCTACTCCTGAAACCATAGCTGGAACACTTTCTAACGTACCTATTAGAGCGCCTGAGACAAAGCTATCTTTTTTTATTTTTCCTATAGCTTCTTGAGTAGTTCCTAGAATTTCTAAATCTTCAAGAATCATATCTCTACCTCCCCTTATTCTATCTTTAAATGCTTTATATATGGCGTCATTTTCTTTGTCATCATCACCAGTAATCCAACTTAAATCTGCTACATCTACTGCATCTGCAAGGAAAATACCCACACCAACTGAGGCACTTAAAGCTCCGGTTGCTATAGATTGAATTATTAAACTAGGAACATCCCATTTCTGAGATTCGTAATAAGTATAGTCACCGGCTAACTTTTCTAATTCACCCTGTGATGAAATCAAGTTTTCTTGTTCCTTGTTCAAGGATACACTCAATGCGTTTAGATTACCAACTTCCTTGTTATATACCTCAAGCTCTTGTTCATTAGTTGGTGTAGAATTAGATAATGCCTTTTTTCTTTTATTGTAATCAGATACATTCTCTTGGTAAGAATCAAACTGATTTGTGTATATGTTATTTTCTTCTTCTAGGTCTTCCTCAGTTAAAGCTCTCTTTTCTTTTTTGGTATCTACCCCTAATAATTCACTTCTCCTGTTCTTAATTATAGTACTTTCTACTCTATTTTTATTAAGAAAATCTTTTAATTGAGTAACTTTTGCGTCTCTGTTTCCTACTTTCCTTCTTACTGTTATTTCTTCACCGTTAGCAGAAGTTACTTTTATAGCGTCTATTCCTCCTACAGCTTCCTCGAACTTAAATCCATATTGGTCAAATGCTTTTCTAAGGTCAGCAGCAGCTTTTGCTTCTGTCTGAGAAAACAAATCATTAATTCTACCCATTCCTCTGTCAAAAGGGTCGTCAGAGTTTCGAAGAACAACTGGGTCATTCGCAGACTCTGGAAATTTATTTTTTATAGAAATAGAATCTATCCTTTCTTGCTCAGATTGAATTTCATCATTAGTAATGGGGTTTAAGTTTAAATCTCCTTGCTCTTCAACTTTCGTAAATAATGTTTGGAAAGCAGCATCCTCTTCGTCTTCCGACACTTGCTTTTCCTCTATTTTTTTCTGCAAAATAGGGTCTTCTTCTTTATTAAAAAACTTAGGACTTCCTTCTTTTGATTCTAAACTTGAATCTTGTGTTGAAGGAGTTAATTGTATTCTCTTAGGAGATGAATCAGAAGATTGTCTTTTTGTAGGTGCATCAGAAACAGGAGCTTCTGCTCTTTTCATATTTTTTATAAAATCTAATACCTCCGAAGACTCAGCCTCACTTAATACATTATTTTCTTGAGCAGAAGATTCCACAGAGGTAGGTTCTTCCACCACTTGTTCTGTAGGTGAAACCGTATCTGCCACTGGAGAAGTAACCTTTGAATTTTCTTTTTTTTTTACTTGACCAACACCCATTAATACGCTAAAATCTTCAGGATTTTTTTTATAACCTTGAGCCACAAAAATATCAAACATATCTTTTCTTGCGTTATCATTTTCACTCATAAGAGTTTTAAAATCTTCAATAGATTTACTGTATCCATTATTTACAAATAATTGATATGCGTCTTTTATTGCTTCTTCGTTCATGCTTTAGTTTAATTAATATTTTGAAGCTACTCCTTTTGGTGTTGCGTCTGTTTTTACATAATCTAAAAATTCAAAATCAAGTTGTTCTTCAGCTTCAGCTTCTGCGTTTGACGGCTTATTTTTTATATACTCAATCGGTTCTTGACTGTAAGGAGTAGTACTTAGTGTTGCCATTCCTTGGTCCATAAGATATTTAGCTATATTGTCAGACTCTCTTTTGTCGGTTATGTTAACTTTAATTCTAGCT
>Ga0307984_1001165_pt1 | contig 11100 bp, 5 predicted proteins | sample EllFjometageno78_FD_203169 | JGI IMG/M metagenome (GOLD analysis project Ga0307984, IMG submission 203169) | Marine microbial communities from Ellis Fjord, Antarctic Ocean - #78 | ecosystem: Environmental > Aquatic > Marine > Unclassified | place: Southern Ocean | collected 2014-10-09 | reverse complement strand
ATTTATAAATATTAGAGAGTTCAAAAGCTTCCCCATAATCTGTAACGCCAGCATTTCCAAAACCACTGCAAACCCCCTCTGGTAATGAGGTTATCTTGAGAGTGTTGGTTAGAAAATTATCAAAAGCACTAGAATTACTAGCACTTACAGTATTGAATCCAGAAGGGATTTCTTTTAGCGCAAGACAACCATTAAATACAGTCCCGAAATCAGTGGAATTTGGAGTAGGTAATCCATCTATTGACTCCAACGAGGAACAACTACCAAACGTATCGCTTAAGGATGTGCATCCAGTAGCGTTTATAAAAGGCAATGATCTTAATTCGTGGCATGAAGTAAAGGTTGATATTATATTCGTAGAACTTGAAAAATCAAAAGCTGGAATTCGCTCCAACATTTGGCAGTTACTAAAAGTTGATTGGAATTTTTTTACATGTGAAGTATCAAAGTAATGGATGCTTTTAATAGATCGGCAATTAGAGAAAGTTTGATCAAGCCCCTCATTATGAGTTGGGTTAGGAACCTGAAAACTCTTGGGTATTTCTTTTAGCTTAAAACAACTACTAAAACATTCATCTACTCTTGTAGCGCTCGAAAAATCATAATCAGGGAGATAACTTATATCCCGACATCCACGGAAAGCTCTATAAAAACTAGTTGAATTACTAGTATCTATATATGGAATAGAAGTTAAACTATTGCACTGATAAAAAGCGTTCTGCAAAGTAGTTGGGCAAGACCCAGAAATTTCAGATGGAACCTTAAGAAGACTCCTATTTTCAACAAATATATTTGTAAGGTTGCATCCAGATGCGAATTGAAACTCTGGGTACTCTTGAATATTTAAACAACGAACGAATGCACTTGTCCAGTTTCTGATATTTGATGTATCTCCCACTTCAAAACTCCTCATTTCTTCCATATTATAGCAAAGATTTTGAAAACTTGTTAGGGAATCAATATTGCCAATTTTTATATGTTCTACCTGAAGACCTATATTTATGTTACTGCTCGACAAATTTATAGCAGTTAAGTCTGGGCCATTTATATGGATATCTAAATATGATCTATAATTTTAAATTCATGTGATCCAGATGGAGTCACTGTAAAAACCGCTTGTCTATAAGTATAGCCATCTGTATGGATGAACTCAGTGGAAGCAGGTAAATCATCAAATGAATACTGATGCCCTGTTTGTTGTCCATCTCCATGATAACCAGAATTGCCATCACCCCAATCAACAAAATAATTATCTTGCGCTTTTAGGCCTACTCTATTTTGTAAAATTGGACTTACTGCGAATAGAAATGCAGCTTTTGATTCTCCAGTTGGTATATCTGGCATGTCAATCCAATCAGGATTCCTAACCCAAGGGGTTGGCTCAAGAGGAGGCAATATATTATTCGCATCCTCAACCGCAATATTCTTTATTTTGCTATTTCCTACTCTAACTCCCATAATATTATATTATATACCAGTTTGAACCATCTGACTGAGTTGCGATTGATTCAAATTTTTGATTAATTGTTTTGGATGTATTCCCGTCTATATGTCCAGCTGAAGGGGCTACAACAACACTATTGGTAGTGATGTTTTTAATGTTATAAACATAATTACTATTAATTGCAGCTGACGGCAAAGCGATATTAACTGCAGAACTCCCGCTAACTAAAATTGTATAGTCTGTATCTGTTATCGTATAATTAGACACAACAGTTTTTATTGGGTTAATTACAGGAGAATTAAAATCTTCATCTGTAATAATATACATTGTAGACGCATCTGGAGTAATCGCGTCATACTCCGCTTGAGTGAGCTTAACGATGTAGTAAACATCATTAGAAGCAACTGCTCGTCCATTAGGGATAGAAAGAATACCGCTTATGTTCGCAGTGCCTGTCGCTGAGAAAGCTCCGACAGTTATGGCTCTTGTAGTCGTGCTTCCGTTATTAGTAACGTCTTGCAGCGTCTGAGTCTCTACTGGTGAGTCTCCTGAAAGAAGATAAGGAACATGGTTATTGGTTATACGATCACCTACCCCCGTTCCAAGTACCTGATTAGCTGTTATTGTATTAGTTACGCTAATAGCATTTGTGCTTGTAGCGCCTCTATTAGTAACAGTCTGTAACGTATCAGATTCAGGTGATGTCCCCGTCATTACAGGGTTGCCATTGACATAAAGACCACTATCTGTTTGGACATAAACACCATTAGCAAAATCTAAAGTCGCGGTGTGTGCGCCGCTAGAGGCATGAGTCCTCACCTGACTATCTGCAAAGACTGCAGCTCCGCTATGCCCTGATGCTATTTCAGCTTGATGACCAAATGCATAAGAGTGATCACCGCTAATTTTGTTATAACTCCCACCTCCTATGAACGAATACTCCCCAGAAGAATGATTGCCTTTTCCTCCCGCTATAGTAGCTCCTATACCATCAACAGTGTTATTTTCTCCACCTAGAATGGAGCCAAACTCACTATTTACTCTATTGTTTTCGCCTCCTCCGATAAAGGAGTAGCCGTCTCCTGAGATTACATTTTCAACTCCCCCAGCTACAGTGGATATCTCCGACAAAATCGTATTGTCCCACCCTCCACCGATAAAGGAGCCGTTAGCCCCCGTGATCTGATTATTATAACCTCCTCCTATTATAGAATAGCCACCCTGATTTATGTCATTATTAAAACCACCAATACTGGAAGAGAACTCAGAGTTATTAATGCAAACCCCCGATCCTCCCCCTATAAAGGCGAAGTTACTCCCTGATATATCGTTCTTCGCGCCACCCGCAATTACATCGTAATCGCCACTAATGATATGCCCCGAACCGCCCATGATAGAAGAACCAGTAGAATATATATAACTATCGTAAGCTGATATTATAGCCTTGTCATTAGTTTTTATCGAATAACCATCGGTGTTAATCCTAGTCCTTAAGACTCGCCCTTCTGCCCCTATTCTTCTTGAAAATTCTGCTTCTCCGCTAACATTTAAATTACCACCATCAGCTTCATCTCCACCCAATCCTCCTTCGATGGTGAAGTCTCCGACTAATAATTGGTTTCCTTGGTTATAAAGATTTAAGTCTGAGCCTTCGACATTAGGCTCAAGGGTGTATGGTCCTATAGTTAATAGCTCTGGCTCAAACCCTACATTGCTGTTCGCTATTAATTTAAAGAAGAGGGGAGTCCCTTCTTTGATACCATCGTTAGCTCTAAGTTCAATCCGTTGACCTTCTTGAAGTGAATTTAATGGATAATTACCTATCAGACTGCCGATGTCTGTTGCAAAATCTCCAGATGTCCCATTCCATATAGTGACATCACTAAAATTAGTAAAGTTTGGACTCTCATTAAAACCCAACGTTAATCCTATAAACCCAGTAGATCCAGATATGTTTATAGGTTGATTATTAAAATATTTAATCGCGTCAGCTCTATCAGTAGCGCTTGTGATTCCCCCTGTATTCGGCGGGGAATGATTAGTAAGGTTCTCGTTTAAGGACGTTGTCCCAGAAGCTTGGACTGTTACTTTATCAAAAGTCGCTGTATTGGCGTAAAGGTAAAATTCTCCAGTAGATACGCCTCCATCTGCGTTTACAATCTCATTTCTTATTCCGAAGTTCCTATTATAAGACCCAAAGACATCTATGTTTTGGGAGCGGGAGAAAGTGAAAGTGGAATTTCCATTTATTCTATAGCTGGGGAATGCTACATTAGAATCAGAATCTAAAATACTAATTATTTGTCTTTCGACAAAAGGGTCAGCAGCTATTTGAGACGCAGAAGTAAGCAGTTCTCCATTTCTGTTTAAGATATTAAACTGTAAAGACACATCCCCTCCATTTGTGTATACCCCACTACCCGTTATTATCTTAGTCGGATCATCAAGGTCTGGGTTATAAACGCTTTCGAATTCATGGATGTTACGAGTGGTAAAATCTCCTTCGTAATAACCAGATGTATTTATTTGGGAGGTCGTCGTTCCTATACCTATTTTATGGTAATAAGATACAGATGGGGAAGGAGAATAAACAGCGTATAAAGCCCCCGAATATTCTGTGTTTTTCTCTAAAGAGTAAGGCGATATAGATCCATACTTTCTAAAACCAGTCGCCCCGCCTCTTATATCGCCGTTTGGGGTAGTATTCCCTATAATTGTGGCTTGCCCAGTATAAATAGAATTAGTAAGAGCCATGCCTGATTCAGGCAACAGATCGTTTCCTGATGCTACACCGTGTAAAAAATCAATTGAATAACCAGCGTAGCTATTAAGATGCCCTCCAACTCCTGTCGCGCCCGTGGCAAACGAATAAGCATCTAGACCATAAGCATAAGCTCCATCATCCTTAGTAACCTTTAAAACTGAGTAGCCCGTGTAGTTCATTATAGAATGGTGATTTTATTTAAAAATGATTTAGAGTAAACGAGCGCGTCTTCGTAGAGGACGAATATCCCAGTGTTTCTATATGGAGAATCATAATATGCATTTCCGCCATCACGACCCATATTCCCTAATGCATTTACACCTAGATTAAAGACCCCCACTTGATTTAATCCAGAAAGACTTATACTAGTAGTACTAGCATCGGTACTGGTATAAACTGCTTGGCCATTTGGCATAGTGAGTCTTACTCCATAACCAGCGCTATTAGTCACAGCGGTCCAACTCCCTGTTATATTAAAGGTCTGATCTGTAGCGTTAGGTATTCCTGTTGTCACATTGCCTACGAATGTAGGAGGAGTTAGAGTTTCATATGTTACTCCGTTGATCGTCTGAGCGACTTGATAACTATAAGTATTAGCTTCATGCTCTATACTGATGTTTTTATCAATCAAATCAAATTTACCAGTGTCGTATTTTGTGGCAGTCACAAGATACTCATTGGGGTTCTCTTCTTTCATAGAGATGACTTTATAGACGAAAGGGCTAGCGTCTTTAATTTGGAATTTAGCGGCACTACCTAATTTAACTAATGGTAATATCTCTGGCCTATCGAAGCCTGACACTAAACAACCATAGTCTAGATTAGTCACTATACCAGTAACACTAATTTCTGTTATTTGTTCAGGTGCTATAGCAGATAGCTCATGATTAGTTACGCCGCGAGTATAGTTTTGGAAACTGCTTAAATCGAAACCAGAAAATGGCGTCACAGGGGTTCCCCTTTTATCGCTCGAAGTCATATCGAGTGCCGCTATCCTCCCTGCATTAAATAATAGGAGGCTTTGAGCGCCTGTTAGTTCGGCAATAAAATCGCCAGATTCTAAAGACATAGCATTTCCAGAGCCTAAAACCCAACCAGTTACACCTGTTTCGAAATACACGTTTGTGCCAGAGATCCCCGTATAAGAAGCGTAATCGGAATATCTAATATCTCCTTCGTTAATCCCAGTGGATTGATCATATCCCTCAGTATAACCTGAGAAACTATAATCCCCAGTGAAACGATGCCAAGCGTCCGAGGCTAGACCTGTAATAGTAAAGCTATCATATCTTTGTCTAACTTTATTGGCTACAGTATTTAATGTATCTCCGTCATCGACTCCAGTAGGATTATAAATGGTTAGAACTCCAGTAGTCATAACGGAAGAAAAATTATTACTGAGTCTAATTGTTTCGTCCTCCAAATTAACATCTAAAATTTTGCCAAAATTAGTTATATTTGTTTTTAATTCATCTTCTATTATAACCAAATCTCCAGGTTTACATAAGAGAGTTTCTAGACCTGCAGTAAAAGCCACTTGTTGGTTTTCTTTTATTTTAGAAAAAATTTGATGTTGAGCAGCCCTACGAGCCATAGCTCTAGAAGTTATTCCTATACCATCTATACGTTTCTTAAAAATGCCACGTTCTTTTATGTCTTCTTCGTCTTCGATAACTTCTATTTTAGGCTCATATTCATTAAACCTATCTTTATATCCTATTTCTATAGTATTGAATTGTTCGTCTCTTCTATTGTTAGAATAGTAAAACAAACCATCTTTAACGCTTTCATTAGTAAATAAATTAATAGCGTTTCTAGGTCTGTCGTCTACGAAATTAACCTCAGAATTGCTAAAGAAAGTCCTACCTCTAAAGAGGGAGGCGATAGTGTTTATAGCGTCAAATATTTTCTGCCCTTGATCGAAGACGATATTACAAGAGAAACGGGGTTCTTTCCCTCCCCTACCATCTGTGACTCCTAAGAAATAACCTTCGTTATCTACATTGTCACAAAACCTACCTATTTTATAGAGTTGCCATTTATTTATTTGGCCGATATTAATATGCGAACCCATACCATATCTGACATTAGTTAATAGATCATACAAGATCCATGCAGGGTTATCTGTCCATTGTAAAGTGCCATGGAATAAACCATTCCAATCTCCTTTATAAATTAATTTATCTTTTTGGCTAGCATCGTTGAATTCTTCTTCGGAGTCGTAATACCTTTTATCTATGCCTTTATTAGTAGGGAAATAGTTGCTGGGGACTTTTACTTTTTTAAGTTTGCAATCATAAGTCCTTTTAGGAATACTACTAAAAGACCTAGAATCTAATTTAGTACCTACTATAGCAGAGAATGGGTAGGGTAGATTTGTGTTTATAATTTCTGTGACTTTATTGACTGAGACGATTTTATCTAATAGAACAGAATTTGTCTCATAAGAAAGTTTCGTTACTTTTACATATCTATTTTGCGTCCGCATTTCGTCGATAACGCCAGCTTCTATAGCTCGTTCGCCGCTATCTGTAAGAATACTCTTCTGCTCAGTGTTACTAGGGGGCAGCTGGAAAGGTTGAGAAAGATAATTCAGATTATCATCTGCGCCATTTAACTCTACGACGAACTCTCTACCGCTAGCTCCTTTATAATCAGGGTTACCGATATCGATTAAAGTGCTTCCTTCTATCAAAGCTACTATTCTGAAGGAATATTCTCTGAATTGTATTTGTCCTTCAGAGCTGTCGATGCCAGTTTCTACCTTTACGTTTAACACGGCGGGGAAACTTGTGCCTATATCTAAATCTTTATTTTTTATTGATCTCCCATCTCTTACGTTTTCGGTCTTTTTGATAAGAGTATCCTTTAGAGAAGAAACGTCTAAAGTTATAAAGGCTTCTTCTACATTAGGATTATAGATTATATGTATAACTGGGACAGGTGCTTCATCAAAATTAGCTACAGAATTTTCCGACCAAGATGAATAATTCCTCCATTCCTTATCTGCGCCTTTTCTTTTATCATCACTTCCTTCGGAAATAGGTAGACCATTATCTGATGCTACGTCTACGTTAAAGTTGTCGGCTAATTGCCCAACGACATTACTCCTTGATAGCATAGAGCTATTAGCTGTGATACGTTGGGGGGCATTCACCTGGCCTCCTGAGACATCTGACTCGCCCTTAGCTGTGGCAGTTCCGAAAGGTCCGAATAGCTCCCTGCCATATGGATGATCAATAAAAATCTTTTTAAAATTATTAAAAGGAAGTTGAGCCTCTTCGCCTTTGCGGATCTCAGCTAAAATATTACTATAATTAAATTTTAATTTATTTGTGAGAATAGAATTATTGGTCCTTTTTGCATATTTTAAAGAGCTTAAATCTTTGAATGCGTCTATAATTTCAGAGGGTATTTGGAATGTGTGATTCTTTCCGTATGGCAAATTGCCTACGGTAGAATTACTTCGACCAGTAAAGCTTCTAACATACGCGAAATTCTCTGAAATATTATTTTCTATAGTAAATTCAAAAATCAAGAATCCGTGCATAACTCCAGTCAAAATCCCATCGGTCGAGACTTCAGGGCAAGTGACATCAGTGACTGTTATTCCCTTGTTCCGCATATAAGCTATAAGATTAACACCATATTTAGATCCATAAGGCAAAGTCTCCATTTCTATTAAGGCGCTGCCATCTAATATTTGTTTACCTATTAAATTAGGGTTTGAAGAAGTGACCTTACATATCGCTATCCCCCCCGATGTCTCCTTTAGGTGTCCAAATAAGAGGCTTTTTACATCTCCTTCGTTCCAACCAATATTTCTTAAAGCTCTCTCAGCTAGTTTCTGTTGCGGACTGTTTTGAGTACTTGTCTTATATAAATTTAAAATATCATTTAAATCTGGCAGTATTGACTCGTTAAGGACTGTCGTATTATTAGCGAATATTTGAGAATATTCTTCGTTGCCGTTACTTGCTGCATTCCGTTTAACGATGAGTCTGGAAAAAGTCATGCTAGGATTAAAAGCGAATAAGAATTTGGATGCGCTGAGTGTACTATCTCCCCATATTAAGCTGCCGTCTTGGACTGTCCCTTTCGGTTGACCATTATTCCTGTAAGCTGCATTTAAATCGTTATAGCCTGTTTGTCGTGCCCCATTAAGATACCAAGGAAATGTTTGTGCTGAAGGGAGTCCTCTATATTTAACAAAACCTCTGATAAAAAGAGCATAATGCACAAACGTTCGTGGTAAAATGGGGATGGTCCCCTCGTTCGTCATATGATATTGACTCTCACGATCGTGGGTCCTCAAAAATACCATGCCGACATCAGGCCAAGATTCTTCCTCAAAGATATCTGGACTCCCAGCTGTAGAGGATTTTAAAGATGTTATTTTGCCGCCACTACTCCTATTAGTGGCTTCTCCTAATTCTTGAAAAAATTCACTTAAATACTCGACGCCTTCTTCGCTATATAATTCCATATTAAAAGAATCAAAGGTTTCAATTGCTAGGGGCGTTAGCTTATCAGTCTTTTTAGCAGATTCATGAGTTACAGCTACAGACGTATTGTCTAAATAAATACCTTGTAATATATTTAAACCATCCACTAATTCTCCATGTGAATTGACAAGGCCTTCGATTGGCCCATCGCTTAATAAATCTAGCGTCTCTGCATAACTATGGGAAGCTCCATATTGGAGTTCTCCCATGACGGGAGGTTTATAAATAGGGGGCTTAGGCTTACTACCTTTGCCTCCTGCTCCTGCGATGCTCAGCTTTTTGAGAAGATGTTTCATAATGCTCTATTACCTATAAAGATTGGGTTACTTTCGCTACCCTGCAAAGCCGTTCTGGGGGTTTGATGTTGTGGATAAGATTTTATTGTAGCTTGTACAACTTGCGACCCGACCCGTAAGCGCCCATAACCTATAGGGACTGGTGACCCTTGGCTCGCTACGTTGGCGGCATTACTAAAAATTAGAGAACCTTTTGATGCTTTTGCTGTGATTTCTAAAGCTTCGTTTTCAGGTCTGGGCGTTAGGGCGTAACTAATAGCTGCGAAAAGGATCGAATTAGCTATAGAAGCCCAAAAAGCAACAGAAGCTGTGCCTAGCGTAGGTAATAAAGCTCCGATAATTGGGACCATTAAGGGGCCACTGCCTGAGATAGCTGGGACGAGATCTATAGTAGCGGGGTTTAATATGTTCTCCATATCTGGGCCATTAGTGATTCTTGTTTTATTGATGATTATATCATAACAGAAACCTTCTCTTTGTAGCTCTACCAATCGTTGTAAAAACCCCTGTTTATTACAATCTATAGCCTCTAAAACATCTTTCGGATTAGGTAAGCTTAATATGAATAAGTCACCATACTCTCGCGCTAGAATTCCATGTATATTTACTATTGTCATTTTACAGCCTTTACCCTTTCTAGTATATTTACATCAGATTCTATAGTTTCGGGCGTATAAATATTTATTTTTTTTGTGTTAAGGCTGTATATCAAAAACGGTTGGCAGCAATTGTCTGCCATTTTCACATCAAATTCAGATTCTGTTTCATCTCCTACGATATGACTATGAAAAACCGCTATCATACTATAAGAATCTTTAAACAATAAATAGCTCAGAGGATTGATCAGGAAATGTGATCGAGGGTCTGCTGCGATGTTGTCCTCTTTTTGAACTACAAATTCTTTTTTTTCATGATCATAACCTAAAAATCCACAGATTTCCTGCTTGAAATGCTTATGAGACATTTCTTTTATTTTGTGCAGGGCGGTTATTTCCCCTTTACACTTGTGTGTTTCTTGCATAGCTAAATCCATCAGTTCCAGGAAAACCTCCAAAGTTGGGGAATGTCGGTGTCGGGTTTTGAAGGAGGGTTAACGGGGCTTCTTTATAATCTTGAAGGATACCTGCAAATTCCCCACTGCCAGTTAAATGAATACCTCCTGTGTGGATATCTAACATCCCGATATCAGTAGTGGTTGGGATGAATCCTGTTGAAGCGTCCCACCAAGCGACCAAACTGTCTGCCCCGTAAGAAAGTGATCCACCACCGCTGCCAGTTATCGTCCCAAAGCGCCCAGTGCATTCATTGTAATTTCGCGGAGCAAAATCTAAAGGGTTAGAAACACTATTTGGAGTCGGTATCCTTTTGTAAAGGTAATTTATCTCTTCATCGTTCAAAGGCCTATTCCATAAAGCCCAAGGCCCAAGCGCTCCATTCATTGAGGTCGTATAAGGGATGGACGAAGAAGAGGCTGAGTATCCCAGTCTCCCGCCATAATATTCGACAGCTCCCAACATAAATGTCTGGGGTAGGGCTTTTTTACCGTTATAATCCCAAGTCATAGCTTTTCTTTGTGCTAAGCTAGCAAAATTCCCCTGATTAGTCCCATATGTACCTCCTTGATTACTTCCATCAATTCGAGCCGCATTTGTTGATTGATTTGTCCCGTTTACATAAAACTTAATCGATGTAACCCCATCTTCTCCTATTCCATTAATGGAGGGGTCTCCTGCGCTATTCGTTACTATATATTGGACCCATTCTCTTGAATCTCCGACCGCCTGTTGTTGGTGCAGATTTATAGTTCTATAAGCGTTATACCTGTAACTTTCGTGATTATGTTGTATTTGATAACCCATATAATTAGCTGCGATCTGGGTAGTCCCATCTCCTCTTTTATAATTGAGACCTTGCCTCGCATTGAGTAAGCTAGTAGTAGAGTTTATATTTAACCATTGGTTATTTGGCCAATTTTGATCATCGCGGGGTGAAGTGCTTAAGATCCCTGCTCCTACTGGGCTATTGACAGTAATATTAACCCAGCCCATTATGGTGAATTCCCCAGTTAACTGGCTCATTAATTCTGGGGCA
>Ga0307984_1001164_pt1 | contig 11124 bp, 4 predicted proteins | sample EllFjometageno78_FD_203169 | JGI IMG/M metagenome (GOLD analysis project Ga0307984, IMG submission 203169) | Marine microbial communities from Ellis Fjord, Antarctic Ocean - #78 | ecosystem: Environmental > Aquatic > Marine > Unclassified | place: Southern Ocean | collected 2014-10-09 | reverse complement strand
TGATCAAATCAAAGGGAACCTAGTTGCACACATGAAGGCTACAGATACAACCTTCAATGATTACAACTATGATGGATCTGCGATGGCAACTGTTATTGATGTGTTATCATACATAACCCACATCAACTCAATGAATGCAAACTTCGCCTTGAACGAAACGTTCCTTGACACAGCACAGCTCAGGTCTTCTGTAGTATCCCATGCCAAACTATTAGGATACACCCCAAGATCTATTGCACCATCAACTGCATTCGTTAACGTTAAGATGAATTATGATGCTACCGCAACCCCATTGTGGAATCACAGCGGAAGTAATGTGCCACAGTCATTATATATGCCACGAGGAACAAAGTTCTCTACCACAGTCGATGGTATAACGTATCCAATGTTTGCTAGTGTAACATCTTCAATCAACTTTGACCCAGCCACAGGCTGGAATTTCTTAAATGTTGCGCTTGAGCAAGGATCATTATCAACAATAGCATATACATTTCAAGATAATACATTTGAACAATATATAATTCCTAATGTAAACGTAAATACTAAATCTATTACAGTCACCGTTATTGATGCAGCAGTTACTAGTGCGTCATCAGTATATACATTAAATACTAATGTTGTAAATTTAAACGGATTAAGTGAAGTGTTCTTCTTAGAGGAAGGACGAGATGGTTTTTATGAAATCAAGTTCGGTGATAACATCATCGGCAAGAGACCTGGTAATGGTAACACCGTAAAGATTGAATACGCGACAATTCCATCTGGTACTGATGTGAATGGTGCCTCGGTGTTCACCATGACAGATTCGTTGGTGGGTAACACTGATGAAACTGTGACCCTGGTCACTAAAGCCACTGGTGGTGCAGCAAGAGAGACTAAAGAGGCCATTAAGTTTAATGCTCCTCTTGGATTTGTATCTCAAAACCGGGCAGTAACACCTGATGATTACAAGACAATCATTAAAAACGAATTCGCTGATGTTGAAGCTGTTGCTGTATGGGGTGGAGAAGATAACCCTGTCCCCGATTACGGCAAGGTGTACATTAGTATTAAACCATTATCGGCTGAAGTATTAAATGCAGCACAAAAAGCAGACATTGTGGTAAACATTCTTAAACCTAAAAACGTTGTATCTATTACACCGATTCTAGTTGACCCTGAATATACATACATTGACTTAGAGATCTTCTTTAAGTTTAACCCTAACCTTGCAACGGTTACAGCAAGTGGTCTTGCAACTTCGGTAAGGAGTGCGCTAGTGTCATACAATAATGATACGCTAAAGAGTTTTGGTGGTGTATTTAGATCATCTAATGTCGGCCGTAAGATTGATGATACTAACATTGCTATACTATCTAACATCACTCGTATTAAAATGTCTAAGAAGATTATACCTGTTATTGGCATTGACACTAAATACGAACTTGAATTTAATCAGCCACTTACTGATTTAGATGGAACTACTTCAAGCGTTGGATCTTATATGACGTCAACGATGTTTACATACGCTGGCGTAGATTGTATGTTACGAGATTATTATGACGCGTCAAGTGCTACAAGAATTATTCGGATAGTTGACGGTAGTGGATTAGTATATAATACAAACGTCGGCACTGTTGATGAGAAAACCGGAATGGTTGCATTGACTAGCTTTAATCCAACGGCACTTCCTACAGGATCTACTACTATCGATGTTACGGTTAAACCTGCGTCTTCTGATATAAGTCCTACTCGTAATGAATTACTAACTATTAATACCTCAACTGCAAAAATTACTGGTGAGGTTGACACAATGGCCACGGGTGGTACAACCGCTGGTATCGACTATAAAACGGTGAGTAACTAATGCCAGCAACCTTAGGTAAATACAACATATCATCATACGTTAATGATTTAATACCGGAACACGTAGCTTCTACGTATCCGGATCTTGTTGAATTTATTGAGGTATATGCTCTATATTTAGAACGCCAAAACAAATCAGCGTTCTATTTAAACTCACTTGATATTCAAAGAGATATTGATTATGTAGAGTCCACGCTTCTTAACGAATTACAAAATGAAATTGGTGTTGCTGTACCAAGAGAGTTTGCTGCAGATTCAAGAACTTTCTATAAGCACTTAATTGAGTTCTATAGAAGTAGGGGTACACCAGAATCTATTAAGTCATTCTTTAGAATGATATACGACGATGAAGTTGAGACATATTTCCCATTTACAGACCTATTGATTCCATCTGATGGCGCATGGGATGACAAATCAGATGCCTTGATAGCAACGCAGCCACCAGTTGCTGCTGCTAATTTCACCGTATCAAACGTCCCAGTGGTTGCAACTTCATTCAAAGAGGGTGTTGCATATACAATAGTATCACCAACAGGAACTACTCAAGCCCAATGGGTGAGTGCTGGTGTAATTACCGGTACTACCGCAGCTGCAGGTGTTACATTTGTTGCAACAGGAGCTGGCGTGGGAACAGGCACGGCCAATGCCCCAACGGTTATTAGTGGAAGCGATGATGCTGGCTTTGCTGCAATTTTCAATGATGCTGTTATATATGTTAACTCAACATATCAAACACCAAAAACTGATTACGTTGAAACAGTATATTCAGAGTCTGCAACAACAAAATATAAATTAGAATTCACGACCGTATTGACTGACGGTGATGTGGTTAAAACATATCCTAGAGGTTCGTTCACTACACCCGATGGTTTTATATCAGACATTGGAACTTATAAACCTAAAATAGTACAAGATTCTTATTATTACCAAAAGTTCTCATATGTTCTTAAGACTGGTTCAAACGTAGAGAACTGGAAAAACGCATTCACTAGATTGATTCACCCTGCAGGATTTATATTCTTTGGTGAGATCTTAATCTTAATAGAACTACTTACTTCGGCTAATAAAAAAGCACAACCTGGTTGGTTAGTTTACACCCCCATATATCTTCTTGACTTGGCCAAAATACAAATTGGGCCTGCTACATTAAATAGAATTGGAACACACACCGCCCTAGCCAAAACTGGTGCAATAGCGCAAGGAACTCGATCTAGCACTACCGCTGGCTATTCTAATGTAGAAAAGCTTTATTCTATGACAGCTACAGGATCTGGTGGTGATACAAATGCTAAATGGGATTTAGGTTCATGGGATCATTGGGACTACATCAAGTTTAATTATTTAGGTCATAACCGAGGTTTTGCGAATTATACTATTCAAGATGCTATAAATAATGATATAGGAATACAGTTGAATCACGATGTTATGTCAATACCATGGGTTCGTGGCACTATAACAGCAGGATCTTTTATTACGAATTCGTTTTATAAGATTTTGTCAGCTGGTACTACTGATTATACTTTGATAGGCTCAGCTAATAATACTGTTGGCACGATATTTAAAGCAACAGGGGCTGGAACCGGAACAGGTACAGCAGAAGTAGATTTGTATGACGGGTTACCTTATACTAGTACGGTGTCAACACCATATATAGTGAATGGTACTAATCAAAACAGCGATACATTACATTACATAAGAGATTATCCGGATACACACGGATAATATTTAATAAAATACGGAGACATTATGTCAGCAATAATTACCAGTAAATTTAGACTAGATACAACTACCAAGTTTGTGGACAGTTTAGCCGATAACCAATTTTATATGGCGATAGGACGTCCGAACAAGTGGACTGCTGCGGGTGATGATGACGTTACTCCAGATACCCCATTTGAACGTGATGACACGAATAATACCTTATGGCAAAATATGTTTGCTATGAAGAAGCTCGATGCAACAGACGTTGTTCACGGTGCAATTAAAAACATATGGACCTATAACGGAACATACGCCGAGTATGATGATCAAGATACAGAGCTTGAGAATAAAATCTACTTTGTTACTACATTAAATAACAACGTATATATTTGTTTAAAAGCTGGAACATTGAGTACAGTTGATCCAGATGTATTAGGAATAGTTACTGTAGGCAATCATGCTAAAGGTGCTGATGGTTATATATGGAAATATATGTTCACCATTCCAACGATCGACGTAACAAAGTTTCTTACATCATCTTTCATTCCAGTTAGACATTTGAAATCTGACCCAATACTTGGATCTGACTTAGCGTTAGAGAATCAGTGGTTAGTGCAAGTTGGTGCAGTTGATGGCGCTATCTATAATATGAAGGTAAAGGCTGCCGGAACTGGATACGCCACAGCACCAACCCTCTTGGTTGTTGGTGATGGAACAAATGCTACAGCCACTTGTACAGTATCTAGTGGAGCAATTAACGATATTACAATGACTAATCCAGGTGCTGGTTATACTCAAGCTCATGTGGTAATAACAAATTCAGGTGCTAGTTCAGGTACTGACGGTGTGATACGACCAGTCATTGGTCCTCAAGGTGGTTTTGGTGCAGATGCTACTAACGATCTTCGGGCACATTACGCCACTCTTAACAAAGCATTTACGGGTGACGAAGCAGCTGCTGGTGAAGATCCGGTTATTCCAGATTCAAATGATTTTAGACAGATAGCTATTCTCAAAAATCCAATTGCTAATGCTGCAGCACTTACAATTGCAACTGCAAGCGTATTAACTATAGGTAATTTTTATAAAATCTCTGAGGTAGGCACATCTACTGCGGCAAACTGGTTAACTATAGGTGCAACTGATCCTACTATTGGTGCAGTGTTTAAAGCAACGGCTATTACATCAACTGGTACAGGACAAGTATTGTCAGTTGCAAGTACTAACGCATATAATGTATGCAAAAAGCTTACAGTTTCTCATAGTAATGTATCAGGATCTGTCACTACATTCCCGGTTGATCAAATAATTGAAGGTCATACATCTGGCGACAACGGATTACTTCGTGCTAAAGGCCAGGTTGTAGAGTATCTACCAAACTCTGGTGCATCTCCTACTGCTGGTGTGATATCATATATACAAAATGAAGTTACTGGGTATGGTACATTCCTTGAGACTCATTATGTTCGTGAGGATGGTACTGGTGGTGCTGGACGAGATATTACTGCAGTAACAGCTCCAGACATTACCCATAATACAGGCGATGTTATGTTTATTGAAAATAAAACAAAGACCAGCAGAAATACAGATCAAACTGAAACAATAAGATTAGTAATCGCATTTTAAATAGGATAAACAAAGATGGCCATAGCATTTAACGTAAAACCATATTGGGACGACTTCAACACCGCGGGAGGTGATGAACTGACCCCTAAAGAAAAATACCAAAGGGTGTTATTCAGACCAGGTAATGCAATACAAGCAAGAGAGTTAACCCAACTCCAAACTATATTGCAGCACCAAGTATCTTCTCTTGGCGATCACCTATTTAAAGATGGCTCTGTTGTTGTGCCTGGTGCAGTTCACCTTCATAACAAGATTGACTATGTTAAATTAGATTCTGTTAATGCTGCTTGTGATACCGTTACTGAATTAGTTGGTACTGAATTTACTGATGGAACTAATGTTGCTAAAGTTATTCATGCTGCGTTGGCCATTGGATCAGATTCTATCACCATTTGGGTGCAATACATATCAGGTACGGTATTCGCAGATAATGTAACGATCACGGCAACGGGAGGCAAATCAGCTGAAGTAAAAGCATCTGCCGCCACCGGCTTTGGTTCGGTTGTATCTATTGAAGATGGCATCTATTATATCAAGAAGCATATGGTTGTGGCAAAAGCTAAGACCATCGTGCTATCTAAGTATACATCTGATGTATCATTTGACATTGGTTTGCTTGTTACTGAAAAGCTTGTTGGCCCAGGCGATGACATATCATTGAATGATAATGCACAGGGTACTCCTAATACTTCTGCTCCAGGCGCACATCGTTATTCAGTTACAGCAGTGTTAAGTACTCAAGCAGTGAATTCTACTACAGGTAACTTTGTTCTTATTGCTCGATTAGAAAATGGCGTTACTGTTAAGCATGCCCGCACGGCCGATTATAGTCTTTTAGAAGATGAGCTGGCACGTAGAACATTCGACGAATCGGGTAACTATTATGTTAACCCATTCAAAGCATTGGTTAAAAAACACACAGTGAATGTACTTGGCGGTGCGTTCGTGATAGGATCTTCATACGAGATTATATCAGTAGGCACTACCGACTTTACCATAATTGGTGCAGCGGCAAATGCTGTAGGTGCTATATTTACTGCAACAGGTGTTGGAACAGGAACTGGCATCGCAATCCTTGATACCAAATTAACTATTGCGGTTGATCCTTCTACAGCGTATGTTAGAGGATATGAGATACAGAAATTATCAACCACTAATTTACATTTTGATAAAGCAAGATCATCAGAAAGAGTTACCGACAAGGTTACAGAGATATCACACAACAACTATATCGAAGTTACATCGATGGTTGGAGTTCCTGATCTTACAACACATGGTAAGATCTCTATTCAAAATGCTAGTAGCGGTGAGGTTGGCACATGTCGAGCTCGTTCAATTGAACGTGTATCTGGCAGTGGTGCTTCTGCTGGTTCACGATATAGAATACACATATTTGAATTCACTGGAACAATGGCCTTAGCAACTAAATTGGTTGATAAGGATACACAGACTATAGCCAATGCGACTAATTATGATTTTACTGGAACGATCGCTGACTCTGGTGCTGCTTCGGCATACAACATCGGTTCTGATAGTTTAGTATATAAATTACCGTATGACAGAATTAAAACATGTGATACAAAGACGGATGGTTCTGCTGCTGATTATAACTATAAATTTAACACTAACCGGATAATTTCTGGTACTGATGTTACTAGTGGCCAAGCAACTTTCACTACAACTGTTGCTTTTGAAACATTCGGAGAAAGATCAAACAATATAAACTGGATCCTAATAAATGATGATGATCAAACAGTTGGCGGTGAAGTAGTTGATATTAATAACATTAGTTTCAATGCCGCTTTAACAACTGCTACAATTACAGGATTATCCGCACAAGCTGGTGATACTTTAAGATTGATTGCACCATTTGAACGAACAGCAACTCATAAAACTAAGGTAATATCTGGAGATACAGCAGTAGCATTTCTTCATTCCAATAGCCCTGATTATACAGGCGATGGTATGGCACTTGGTCATGCAGACGTACATAAATTAGTATCGGTTGTTGAGACTTCAGGATCTGCTGATGTAACAAAGCATTTTGAAATTGATGATGGTCAAAGAGATACTCATTATGATCTAGGAAGAATTAAACTTAAGACTACATCAAACTATACAGCTGCCGTGAATCTTACTGTTACGTATAAGTATTTCACGCATGGTATCCTTGGAGATTTCTTCACAGTTGATTCATACCTTGGTCAAATTAATTATGCTGATATCCCTAGTTACGATTTAATAGAGTTAAGAAGCGCTGTTGACTTTAGACCACGTATAGATAACGCTGGCGCTGGATTCACTGGTGGTAATGCTGGTACTGCAAGATTATCAGCCACCCCTAGAAGATATTCTCAATTTAAAACTGATATTCAATTCTACTTACCTAGAATGGATAAAGTGTGGTTGGATTCTAAAGGAGACTTTGGTGTTACACCAGGAGTTCCTGCAGCCTTCCCAGAAGCACCAGGTATTCCTAAAGATGCAATGCATCTATACACTGTAAGTGTTGCGCCGTATACACTAACACCATCCGAAGTTGGTGTTGCTTATATCGATCAAAAACGTTATACAATGCGTGACATTGGTCATCTCGATAAGCGGGTAGGTCAAGTAGAATACTATGCAGCCCTTAACTTCTTAGAGACTGAAGCACAGAATACACAAATCTTAGACACTAATAATAATCCAAGATGGAAATCAGGTTACTTAGTTGACGGCTTCGCGAATACTCGTATGTCAAAATCTTGGTCACCTGAATATAGAGCTGCTGTTGATATTCCTAATCGTACATTAAGAGCTCCATTCTCCCAAGGTAATGCTGCGATGACATACCATGTGGCATCATCAGGTACAACAAAGACCGGTGACTTAGTTACATTGCCATATACTCACGCCGATATTATATCTCAGACACAATACTCTGGTAGTATTAATGTTAACCCTTATAACGTATTTAACTGGTCTGGTTCGATGGCGTTATCACCTTCAACCGATGAATGGATTGATATCGATCGTAGACCAGAAGTTACTATCAACAACGATGGTGAATTTGATGCTATGAAAGCAGCATTAGAACCAGAAGTTGGTACTGTTTGGGGAGCTTGGCAGACTCATTGGACTGGAGCAGTAGCAGGAACGAGGAGCTCAACTTATACTCCTGGAGTAATGGAAAATGTAGGTGGGCCAGCTGGCGGTTACATGAGACGCGGCAAAGGTTCATGGTCACACTCTTCGAGTGGTGGCACGGCCCGATTCAAGTCTGGCAAATCAAGAACAGGTGTTCAAACAACTATTGCGGTTGATACATCATTGGTTAGCCAAGGTGATCGTGTAGTCGCAGTTAACTTTGTTCCATATATGAGAACAAGACTTGTTCACTTTAGTGCCACACGCCTAAAACCAGCAACCCAGGTATACGCATACTTCGATGGTATTGCCGTTGCTAGTTATGTTAACGAAGCTCAACCTGGATATACACCTTTAGTTGGTGTTAATACTGAAGTTGCCCACCCAAGTGGTGCTGGTGACTTAATAACAGATGCTAATGGTGCTGTGACTGGTTCGTTCTTAATACCTAATAACATTGCAACGAATTTCACTGCTGGTACAAAGGAATTTAAATTAACATCTTCTGCTGTTAACGATGACGTGCTTATGCATACATCAGCCATTGCTGATTATACTGCTGCAGGTTTAATTGAAACAAGAGAACATGTGGTTCTTTCAACAAGAACTCCAAGAATTGTACGAACTCCTACTGATACTGGTGTTTTAGCGTGGGCTGATCCATTAGCCCAATCAATATTACTTGACAAGTCTGCATTCGTTACTAAATTAGATCTTTACTTCACTAATGCTGACGCTGCTATACCTGTGCAAATACAGATTAGAAAGATGGTTAATGGATTTCCAACACAAGAAGTTCTTCCATTCTCTGATGTAACACTTAATCCATGGGATGGAGCAACTCGACTTGTAAATGTGGACGGTACAGCAACAACATTTACATTTGACTCTCCTGTATTCTTACAAGATGGTGTTGAATATGCAATTGTTATATTAGCTAACTCGAATAACTATACAGTGCGTTATGCTGAAATCGGTGATGAAGATGCTGCTGGTAACAGAATTTCAGCACAACCATATAATGGTGTATTGTTTAAATCTCAGAATGCTTCTACATGGACAGCTGATCAAAATAAAGACTTAACGTTTGTTCTTAAGCGTGCGGTGTTTGATACAACTTCACGTGAATGTGTACTCCGAAATGCTGTACTACCTTCACGCCAATTAGTAAGTGATCCATTAACAACAGTCGCATCTACCGCGTCAGCTGCCAATACATTCACATGTGCTCATAGAGATCATGGTATGAAGGTCACCGATACGGTAACGTTCGCTGGCTTTGCTGCAACGAATGGTTATAGTGCTGCTGAGTTAAACAAGACCCACACAATAGTAAGTACGACAAGAGACAGTTACACTATTACAACTGCTGCCGGTTCTCCTGGTGGTCATACTAATGCGATTACTGCTGGTAACGGTGGTGGTGTTGATGCAAAGGCCACACAGAACTTAGCTTGGAATACAATGCTTCCTATATTACAGCAACTAACACTACCTAAAACTGGACAGTCATGGACAGTATTGGATACGTTAGAATCTGTTGGAACGCTTGCTGATGCCGATCAAGTATCTGCGATTGTCCCTAATGAAAATTATACTCCTATATACCCTAAAGTAATTAAGTCTGGTTCAACACATACAATAGAACTTAACGGTACATTCACCTCAACGTCTGATTACTTATCACCAGTCATTGATTTGGAAAGATGTTCAGTAATCACTATTGCAAATAGAATTGATAACAATGCTGGTGGTGTGGCTGAAACAACGGCTTCTACTGGTTCAAGCTTGGCGAAGTATGTTACTAAGACTGTCGAATTAGCTGATTCATCTGATACAATTAAAGTTTATGTGGATATTAATAGACCGAACTCAACATTCGTTGATCTGTACTATAAGTCTGGTAACACTGCAGCCACGTTTGATGCACAATCATGGGTGTTGGCCTTAGATGATTTAGGTGCGGTTGCTTACTCAGATGAAGAATCATATAATGAAACTGTATATACTATTGCACCTGCAGCCACGTTTACACTGTTTGCAATTAAGATGGTGATGAGATCTGAATCAACAAGTATTGTTCCTAAGATCCAGCAGCTTCGTGCCATAGCGTGTAAAGTATAATGATACCGGTCCAAGGTCATCCTGGTTTATGTAGAGATCCTAAGTCTGGGGCTATTATAAATATAGGTAACGAAGGTGAACAACACTCTGCCAATAGGGCAAGGATGGCCGCCGACAAAGTTAGATTAGAGGCTGACCAGGGTAGATTAAATAAAGTAGAAATTAATCTACATAAGATGGAACGAGATGTGTCAGACATTAAAATGATGCTCAAACAATTAATAGAGAGATAACATGGCAATAGTAAACGTAGCAACATCAGATACATTTAACGAATGGCGCATTAGTACCAATACAACTGGTGCAGCCGTTGGTGATTTGGCTAAATTAAATGACACTAATGTTCGCTTTGATGGCACTTGTAATATTGGTGGTGGAAATTATACAAACGAAGAAGATTGTAATTTTGCCGGTACTTGTTCTATAGGAGCACATACTGATAAAGTTGAATGTGAAAATGCGGGTGGAGCATGGTCTCAAGGAGGTACTGCCGGCGTATGGACAGTTGCGGCTGGTGATGATAATATCATATCTGCATTAACTGCTCATGAAATTGCTATTAAAGAAGCTGAAGATCATATAGATTTATTCCCATCTACTTTTGTTAATGTTATTGGCGATTCAATGACCGGTGACTTAAACTTTGGTGATAGTGACAAAGTTAGATTTGGCGCTGATGCTGACCTACAAGTATTCCAT
>Ga0307984_1001163_pt1 | contig 11126 bp, 8 predicted proteins | sample EllFjometageno78_FD_203169 | JGI IMG/M metagenome (GOLD analysis project Ga0307984, IMG submission 203169) | Marine microbial communities from Ellis Fjord, Antarctic Ocean - #78 | ecosystem: Environmental > Aquatic > Marine > Unclassified | place: Southern Ocean | collected 2014-10-09 | reverse complement strand
GTGCGTAAAGAATGGATTGAACTGCCGTAGAGATTCCTTTTTTTCTAAGCCAAATCACCAAGGGCACACGTAGCGACTCGGGAATGATTTTACTTAAAAGTGAGACCTTCATGCGTTCGAAGTCGAGGTTGATGGATACCCTTGGCGCTCCGAATAAGCTCTGATTTCAGCTGTGATGGCCGAGTCGATGTCGTTGAGTTCTTCCCAACTCAGAGGCGCCGATCTGTGGGTGTGCTTATATCTTCTCCACTGCGTCACCGGCCCCACCTTGGGGTTAAAAATCGCATTCGACGTGCGTGAAGATCCTGTATTTGCGCCATGCTTGGCTCTGTCATAGGCAGACTTCCAATCTTCGGTACTCACCCCCCATCCCAATTCCTCCAAGATCTCCGGCGCCCCATTTTGTAGGTCTTCTAGGCGCCAAACAAATTGCGCCTTCTCTCCTGCCCGCTCGTTCCAATCCAGCCAATGTCGCATCGCGCGATGCATAATCTTTCGAGGCATTTTTTCAATGGCAGGAGAATTCTCGGAAATAAAACGCCAGCTAGATCGATTGAAAGTCGTCAATGAGCCGATGGCATTCAAGGGATTGCGCAGTTGGTGCCCCACAATAAAATCCGAATCTAATTGTCCTCCTCCAGGGCCATACACCGCATCGTTGCAGTCGGCCACCAAACACCACGAAGCAATCCCGTCGGCGCCGAATTGTTCGTGCTGAACATCGTGTCCCAATTCATGCAAGACAGCGGCAAAAAAATTCGTTCCTGACCGCCCTGTTCCGAGTACCGCAATTTTCTTTTTCACCCTGAATAAATTATGCTGAAAGTTTAATCCTGAATGTCGTGCCCACCCCTACTTCCGATTTAAGCAGCGTGATGCGGCCTCCGTGATAGTCCTCTACGATCCGTTTTACGAGAGAAAGTCCCAAGCCCCACCCTCTGTTTTTTGTCGTAAAACCCGGAGAGAAAACATCTCTCATGTCGGCACGAGAAATGCCTTTCCCAGAGTCTTCAATGTCAATCACAACATCGTCTCCCGATTGAGAAACCACAACGTTAATGACGCCGACCCCCTCCATGGCGTCTACAGCATTTCGGATTAAATTCTCTAGAACCCAGCTAAATAAAGCCGGATTAAATAAAGCGACAATCATTTCTTGATCATTCTCCACCCCAAAGAGATTGAGCTCCACTTTCTTACTTATGCGCGGCTTCATATAACCCAAAGTGTGTTGTACCGAACGGCCCAAGTCACCGGGTTCTAGCTTCGGTTGTGATCCTATTTTACTAAATCTGTCCGTGACTGTATGGAGGCGTTTAACATCCTTGTCCATTTCGACAAGCATAGTTTGGTCTACTTCCTTTGCATCCTTAAGAAGGTCCACCCAGGCCATAAGTGAACTTATGGGGGTTCCGAGCTGATGCGCTGTTTCTTTGGCCATACCTACCCACACCCGGTTCTGTTCTGCGCGCTTAGAGCTGCTGAAAACGAGATATGCTGTCAGGAGAAATGCCGCGATGAGAATAAGCTGTATAATAGGATAGTACCGCATCGAGGTGAGAACCACACTGTCCTCAAAGAAGATAAATCGACTGCCCTCATTTGGAATATTTACTTCTATCGGTTGATTTTCCGACGACATTTTAGAAAGCCGATCGCGAAGGGTTTGTGGGGAATTTAAGACTGTTTGAGGAATTCCTTTTGAGTTCAAGACGACCGTTTTTGTGGAGTCTGTCATGATTACAGGCACGGATGCGCTGTTGAGAATCGTCTCTGAAACGAAGGAAGAAATAAGCTCTGCCATGGCCGTTTTCAGCTCCCTTAATCTTACGCTTTCATCATAATAAACGGTATGCCCCACCTCTTCAAAGTAAATGGGGTCAAACCTGGAGGACATCTTGGTTCGCAGGCTGTCGTAATTAGAAATGGACGAGTCGAGGTTGATGGCAAAGAGTTTGGTGTCTGAATCATCGTAAATAAGAACAGGGACTGTTGTGTTCGACTTCAAATAATCGAAGACGAACGTCAAATCTCCTGAGGGAGGGCTGTCGATGATTCGATATGCATCTGCCAATAGGTTGGCTTTTTTTCTCTCATCCGCCTCAAGCTTTTTGAACAAGGCCTCTGTATATGCGACCAGATTGCTCCTTTGTAGAATCGCTTCAGACCAAACCTTGACCTTGGCCCGTTCCTCTACCCTGACGCGTTGTGTCAGAGAGCTGGCGTACCAAAGCGTCGCGCCTACAATTACCGCCGCCGAAGCCAGCAGGGCTCTTTTCCATCGTGATTTTATTGCTCTCGTTTGCATGTTGACCTTTTCCTAATCGTATGCAGCGCAATGCTTTGCTCGTTTTGACCCACCCCTATCGCATGCACTAAAGGCAAGGGTGATCTCGTGAGAACTTGCGGCGGAAATACGAATGTCAGACAACCCGAAATCATACGAGTATCCTACTTTGACATATTCGAGTACCGCGAGTTGTAGGTGTGCAATTAATGCGGATTGATTTCTATAACCTACCCCCACAGAGAGCATGTTGTTGTACGCTACGCTACAGGTCACATCAAGCGAAGGAGCTAAACCCGAGACGAGTCTCATGCTCGCTGAAGGTCTGAAAACGAACCGGCCATCAAGGTCAATAGAGGTCCCTACGGTAGAGACCACATGTCGAGATGTTTGGGTTCCAAGTGTCATGTCCGACAATTCTGCGGCAGTCGCATTGATCATCGTAATCCCTAGGTAGCTACGCGCGTCTTCATACCAAATCCCCGCATCTATTGTGGGAAACAGGAATTGAGTTGCGCCAATAACTGCGGGGTCGTTTGCAACCTCTACATCTGGAAAATCCAATCTGCCTGTACTGAGTCGATGTTGCACAACTCCTAAGGAAAGCCCGGCACTTAGTCTCCCTCCATTTGTAAGTTGTATTTTATATGCATAGCCGAGTGAAAAGGAGGTTGTCCCCCACGGGCCTGCCTCATCTGTTTCTATCCGTCCTCCCACACCATGTATGCTCCTTTCCGATTCCCCAATGCGACCTGAAAGGCTTGCAAAAGAATACGTAGGAGCTCCTTCAAACCCTGACCACTGGCTCCGAAACCCCATCCGCATATCAAGACAAGGTTTGTTTCCTGCAGCCGCAACATGGTCTTGGAATTGAGTCAAGATATAATTTGAGCGCACGGGGATTTGTTGGGCGCTTGCTGCGAAGGTTGTCAGCGCTGTCAGTGAGAGGAAAAGGAGGGTGTTTCTCATCTTATTACCGCAACATTTCCCGTGATTGGATCCAATTCCACTCCCGGTTCATTTAATTCAATCACATAGTAATATGTTCCTGCTGGAACCGGGTTTGAGCGCCTCTTTCCGTTCCAAGCTTGAGGATATGCGATGCTTCTAAAGACTTCTTGACCCCACCTGTCGTATAGCGTAAGCTTGGATCGGGTATAGGATGACAAACCTGATATCTTCCAATAATCATTAATGCCATCGTCGTTTGGAGAAAAGGCATTGGGAACATCTATGTCTGTACCCACCACCACCAAGACCTGGTCTGTGTATTCGCATTGCTCAACGAATCCTGTCACCTGATAAGATGTTGTGGTATTTGGTGTTGCGACTACGGAGTTCGCTGTGGGGTTGTTCACTGTTTCGCTTGGAGACCAAGCATATCCCAAGCCCCCATCGCCCCCCAGAACTTCAAGAGTAGTAGATTCCAGATAACCAATGTTTGTTGGACAACAGGCCTCTATCGAAAGTGGCTCTCCATAGGCCTCAATCACAAACCCGCATTTAGGTGGAAGAGATGCGGCATCTATTGACACCAAAATTAAATAGTCCGTATTTACAAACAGATTCGAGGTTGTGAACGTAAAGTCTTCCGACGAGCTTTCACAATTCGAAACGGCAGTATACAGTGTGGTGTTACATGGGTCCAAAACGTTGGGCTCTACAACAAGAGCGCTCAGAAGTGTGCCCGCACAGTCTACGCCACTCATAGAAATCGTGACTCCTTGATTGCTGCTTAGGTAGGTCGTGTGAAAGCCTATCACAGTTACCAAGTTTCCGGCAATACAAGAATCGATGGCTTGTCCCGTGAAGTCGACGTCTGCAAAGTTAACAATTGTGGTCGACTCGTTGCCACATATCTTTATAGGGTTGTCACAGGTTTGGGCGTAAATCTTGCCCGGCAAGTGTGCAACAGAAAGCGCACAAAGAAGTGCGATAGCAGTAAATTTATACATACTCCTCAACGGAATCATTCGCTTATTTAGCATACCCGAAAGTTATGAAATCATTTAGGCCTCAAAAGCGACCAGTAGCTCTCCTTTTTCAACAGCCATTCCTGGCTTAGCGGGGACATCTTCTACAACTCCCTCCACGGCAGATTTGATGACATTCTCCATCTTCATCGCCTCTAAAACCAACAAAGCATCTCCTGGCTTAACGAATTGTCCTGGCGAAACCTTGACGCTCAGCACCTTCCCTGGCATGGGTGCACACAATTGTAATTCGGCTTTTGTGTCCCCCGAAAACATGCCCATTTTATCTAACAGCAAGGCTCTTTCATTAAGTATTTTCACTTCTCGCTCTATTCCCGCAACCCGTACTGTCATGTTGCCAAGAGCGTCGGGGCCGTCAATCGCCTCTACTTGATAGCTCTTCCCTGCGATGGTAACCCGAAACGTGCCTTCCGACAAACGAGTCCACTCCCAAAGTGGGGGTGTTTGTGAAGACACTTCTATCGTTTTATTTTCCCAGCGAATTTCCATAGACATAACGCGAAGATAACCCCGTTCACACCGACCTTGCACCCATGTCAGGAATCTACGTTCACGTTCCATTTTGTCGCACTGCTTGTCACTACTGTGATTTTCACTTTTCTACATCTCTCTTAAAGGTTGACTCTTATGTAGAGGCTTTGTTAAAAGAGGTCGCGTTAAGGGGTGAAAATCCAGATTGGGGCAATCTCGAATTCCAAACGCTTTATTTTGGTGGGGGTACGCCGTCTGTTCTCTCGGGCATTTCTTTAAAAGCCATTGCGGCAGCAATTTCTGCATCTTTTAAAACCAACGATTTTCTTGAAACGACAATTGAAGTCAACCCCGAGGATGTAACGCAGGAGGCTTTAGCGGGGTGGAGAAAAGCTGGCTTCAATCGCTTAAGTATAGGTGTGCAGTCGTTTTGCGACTCCCAACTCAATTGGATGAACCGCAAGCACAGCGGCAAAGAAGCGTTGGCAGCTGTCACGCTTGCCCAGGCAGCTGGTTTTAAGCGAATTTCTATAGATCTCATATATGGGCTTCCTCAATTTAACTTGGAGTGGGAACGAACCGTGGATATTGCTCTCAGGCTACCGATTGATCACATTAGCTGCTATGCGCTTACAATAGAGCCACGAACTGTGTTGGGGAATCGCGTTGCCAAAGGACTCGAAACTGAAATGCCTGACGAAAGGATCGAGAACGATTATAGGTATATATGTGACGCTGCCAAATCCGCAGGATTCGATCACTACGAAGTCTCCAATTGGGCGCGTGGAAAATCTGGGCGGGCCATCCACAACACGGGGTATTGGTCTGGCGAACCCTACTTGGGACTCGGTGCTGGGGCGCACGGATTCATTGGAAACAAAAGATATGCCGTGGTCTCAAATAACCCCAAATATATCTCTGCATTAAACGCAGAGGAGCTCCCTGTTACTGAGGAGTTTCTTTCAAATCGAGACCGCTGTAACGAATCGTTAATGACGGGCCTCCGAACGGAGTTTGGGGTGGATTTCGAGGCGTTGGAAAAGCGTTGGGGATACAACCCCGCAAAACTTAATCACACTCTTTTTAACAAATGGATTCTCGAGGGTGGTTTGGTTCAGGTCTCACAAAATAAAGGTTCGGTTTTCCGTATTCCCGAAGCCAAATGGCTGATTGGGGATCGCATTGCCTCCGATTTATTCGTAACTTAAAAAAATGAATTCTTCTATTTCCACACTCTTTATGGCCTTTTTTCTGGTTATATCTTACTCATTGTCAGCACAAAGCCCAATTACCTTGAACAGCAATTTCGAGGATTGGGCGACTGCCCAAAGCTGGACTTCGTCAACAGGTGGTGGCAACATCAATAAGGTTGCGATTTCACATACAAGCGAATGGGTTTACTTCTATATTAAAACGACAAACGAGGTTGCTTTGGACGAATTTACCCTTCCAAACAGCATTCAATTGATTCTCGATTTCGACAACGATCCCACAACTGGAAACAATTATCAAGGGTTGGGGCTTGGGGCAGAATTGGTCATTGACCTGCCATCGCGTAGCGCAACTTTATTTTCAAGTAGTGGCAGTCCATCTGGACCCTCAATCAATAGTCTGGGACTTCATATATCGCCCACTTACAGTGCTTTTGAATTTGAACTTGCCCTCGACAGATCTTTGGTGAACATGGCTGATGGAGACCTTAAATTTGTCTGGTATGAAAGCGCATCGGGAGCAGAAATCCCTTCAGGCGGAGGCATTCACGCCCTTACCAGTTTCAATTACTCTGTCGTTCCTACACCCCTAGAGAAGGCGGTCGGTACCGAAATAAGGGTTGCTTTTTGGAATGTAAACAGACGCCTAGATCAAGCTGGAGCTCAAAACTCCATCGAACGCATCTTGCTTGCCACTCAGCCAGACATTATCGGTTTTTCAGAAGTTGACGATGTTTCTGCGTCATATGTGGCGGGCCTGCTTGATGTTTGGCTCCCCCTTGATGGCGCTGGTTGGCAGGTCATTAAAGATGATTACGATTTAATGATTGCCAGTCGCTTTCCCGTCGCATCAACATATCCCACGATAGACCGTCAGATGCCAGGAGTAATCAGTACTGAAAGTGTGTGGGGGGTGCCTATGTTATTTACAAGTTCTCATTTAAAGTGTTGCAGTGGAGACGCCTTGAGGCAGCAACAGGCAGATGAGTATATGGCATTCCAGCGCGACGCCATGACTGTGGGTGGCTCCATTGACATTCCTTCTGGCAGCCCTATTGTTTATGGGGGGGACCTGAACATGGTCGGTCTTAGTGGCTCTATAAACACATTAAAAACAGGAAACATCTCTGACAACGATCAATTTGGCATCGACTTCTCTCCCGATTGGGATGGCTCATCAATGGTTGAGTTAGATGCTCGATTGTCTGACAGAGCGATGGATTATACTTGGCGGAATGATGGGTCTGCCTACATGCCTGGGAAGCTTGATTATATCATCGTGTCGGACGCCGCGGTAAACGTTCTGCGCCAATACTCACTCCAAACATCTGACCTTTCTACTGCTCGGCTTGAGCAGTATGGGCTTCTGGCAAACGATGACCTGGATGCATCTGACCATTTCATTGTCATCGCTGACCTTGCCCTTGTGGGGGGTGTTTCGCAAACCGACTCCGACTCCGACGGAATTATTGATGTGGCAGACAATTGCCCAAATCTTTCAAACTCCGACCAGGCTGACTTCAACCTCGATGGGTTTGGGGACGCTTGTTCAGATGCTGATCTAGATGGGTTAACAGATGAGCAAGAGCTCCAGATCACAAACACAGACCCGCTTATACAAGACACGGATGGAGATGGGCTTACGGATGGAATTGAGGTTTCTCTTTTTATGACGGATCCGATTCTTTACGACACCGATCAAAACGGCTACAGCGATGCTGAAGACCTTGTTTTATACATCTGGTCATCACCATGTACCGGTGATGCCAATTACGACGGGTCCGTTACCGTGGAGGACCTCCTCATACTCCTTTCGGTTTTCGGAGGTATCTGTTAATTTCGAATAAAGCGCAGCGCCTCTTTACCTTTTTCTGTGCTTACGTTGAGGGTATAGAGTCCCGGCTTCAAGTCGAAAGTGTTTATTTCTACCAACCTCATGTTCGTGAAGTCTTCGCTTGCAACAATTCTGCCCTGCGCATCAAGAACCTCCCAGGTTAAGATCATCCGATCTGACGACAACATCAGGGTTCCAGATGTTGGATTTGGATACACTTGAAGGTTTTGACTGTCTATTTCTTCCAGCCCCACCCATGTAGAGACGATCTCAAAAGACGCCTGAGAGCTACAGTTTCCATCCAAACCAAAGGCGGACAATGTTATTGTAAAATCTCCTGATTCTAAATAGCTGTGCGTAGGCAGAAATTCATTGTATGATTCTCCATCGCCCATATTCCATAAATAATCTCCAGCTCCCGTACTTGTGTTGTTTAAAACGACTGGTCCGCTCAACCCATCCCAAGGTGACGCGACATCAAAGCTTGCGTTCACGGGTTCTGTGAGGTCCGATTGGCCACGTGGCGTAATGGTATACCCATCAACGAACGGGGCGGTAGGGTCGCTTTGCCCACCTATTCCTGTAACACCGAAGACGCCTATAGGGACAGGTGTACCAAACAAATCCGTATTTGCGTCGATTCTCATGATTATTTCTTGCTGGCCGAAGGCGAGGCGAACATTGAACCCAGGAGTCGTATTCGTCCAGTCAGCTAAATCGACGAGTTCAGTACATTTTAATTTCACAATGCGTGATTCGGTTTCCTCGTCCATTTCAAACACGAGCTGAGGTGTGTCTGAAGGAAATCCCGAGCCCTCGTAGATCAGTGTGTCAATTCGGATTTGGGCCAGCCCCAGATATTGATCAACAACACCCCTGACCCTGACGCTGTCTCCTTCCTGAACAGTGTAGCCAAAATTACTCACTGGACTGAAGACGTTGATTCCATTTGTGGGGTCGATAAGGGTAAATTGAAGACCTGTGGGATAATCGTTCCACCCATGAACAATTCCCCTAAGCTCACACGCTGTGGATATGCTGTCCAAAACGCCTTGTGGGTTGACGCCTCTGACTTGATTAATCTCATACACGGGGTATTCTAAATCAGATGGAAGAATATGGATCACAAGGGTGTCTATCCCTAAGAGGGCGCCACCAGACGTTACGTTTATAGAGAGTATGACGTCCTCTTGAAGCTCGGGCTCTTCCTCATCTATTGCGGAAAATGTAAACGTTTGAGAATTTAGAAGCCCCATGTCAAAGTTAAAGTTGAGTGGGAAAACATCTGGGTAATCTGAGCCTATTGTGGCGTCACCACCCACGATGCTGACTTCCACAGTTGCATCTTCAAGTGGATACAATGGAGACATTGAAACCGTAATGCCTCCGCCCTCACTTACATATAATTCTGGAGCGTCAAAGCCGATGGTCATAGTACCTAGTCCGCCACATGTTGCGGAATGTGAGCCGAGGAAATCAAATGTGTCTTGGGGGTAGCTGTCCCATTGCGTCATCCCCTCCTCCCAGTCAACAACTCCATGGCCTATGTTGGGTTTTCTTACCAGCGTATGCTCCGCCATAGAGCCACCTGAAGTGACGGTAAATGGGTCGCCTGGATCTTGCCCTACAACGCCCATAACGTCTATGGGTTCACCATTTTTGAACAACACCAGGGCGTCATTTCCGTTAAACCACGTGATTTGACTTGTGATGTCTGAAAGGTTTTGCAGCGCAGGAGTAGCTTGGCTGTTTCCTACAACGTAAACTCCCCCAGGAAGAACCTCACCTTGAAGATCTAGTGTTTGGTTTGCTTCAGTCGCGCCGTTGTTATAAAGCTCCAGGTGGTATTCCGAAAGGTCTATTGTGACGGGTGACGGGTTGTGGATCTCTATTGCTTTGTTGTGACTGTCACCCTCGATGTACTCCGAAATGATTAAATCATCACAAAGTCCCGCTTCACCACACTCTAAAATACTTACCAAAAGCGAAGATGCCCCAACGCTGTCGCATTCTAAAGCGGAGGCGTTTTGAACAAATGCTCCAGGCAAAACACTCGATTGATCTAGCTCTCCTTGAGTGCTGATGCCCCAAACATGATAATCATTGACCCCCAGCGGACCAAAGTCAAAATACGGCTGTGCGACTGTTGTAATAATGGTGTCTTCGGTGGTGCAGATGGCAAACAGGAAGTCGTCCTCAACAGCCTCAGAAAAATACCCAAATGGGACGAGTGCGCCATCTGGTGTAAGACAAGCCAACACCTCTTCTGAGCCACTTGCATCTAGCATCGTCCCGCCATCACAGGCTGGAGACTCACATGTAATGCAGAAAATAGAATAGGGAACAAGGCTCTGTGAGAGACAGTCGGGACCGGTAAGTCCTGAAATATGCATCCCTACCTCTAATGAGGCCGCGTCTATCGGGGTGTCATGAGAAACGGCGATTACATCATAAGCTCCGTCTCCCAAATCTTGAAAATTAATGGCCGAACCTGAGGCTGATCCAAGAATAATACCATCCGCAGGGTTAATGACAAATAGCGTCAGCAAGGCGGAAAGCGCATCGGTGTCGTGCGTAAATGTTGCGATGGCTGGCCCTTGGTCTGTACAAAGCGTGTCGTTCGCCAAATTTGTAAGCTCTAGCATGCCGCCATCACAGGACAAAACATTTGTTATCCCCATTGATGGAGCCTGCAGAGCGTAAGACGTTAAATCGAATGGATCTCCTCCGTTTGGGAATCTTGAAAGAGAGTGGCCTGTTGGGTTTTCTTCTGTTCCTTCATATAACAGTCCCGAGCCGCTAGGCATAATTGCCTGGATAAGAATGGCCGCCTGAGGATGTGTGGGTGATGTGTTTCCATAAACAAGCGCATCAACGATTTCATCTGTTGGAGGTGTTTCCCCGACAGTCAACATGCTTATATCTAGCTCATAGATTGCGACTGCAGCGATTGTCGTATTTAATGCCAGTTCTATCGACAAAAAACCTTCCGAATCTAAAGACTGACCCTCAAGAGAGATCGCATCATAAACCTCTACTCCGTATGCGCCACCTCCAAGAAAAATTGACTTGATCAATGCAAGAGAGTGGCCTTCCAAACCTGTGTTTGGGGATCCATAAAGCTCAACAAACTGAGAGCCTTCAGATGTTAGGGCGTCTATTTCGTTAATTACGACACCCTGACAAAAAGGGGAGGTTGACACTACAAGGAAGAGCGTGAAAACGGATAAAAAATGGCGGAGCACAATCATTGTATTTCGTTTAGGGACAGAGGGCCAAGATACGTATCTTTAAGGGTCCCAAGATGACTTATCTATCTCTCATAAAAA
>Ga0307984_1001162_pt1 | contig 11128 bp, 4 predicted proteins | sample EllFjometageno78_FD_203169 | JGI IMG/M metagenome (GOLD analysis project Ga0307984, IMG submission 203169) | Marine microbial communities from Ellis Fjord, Antarctic Ocean - #78 | ecosystem: Environmental > Aquatic > Marine > Unclassified | place: Southern Ocean | collected 2014-10-09 | reverse complement strand
GTTTTAATTTTTTTTTTAATTTTCTCAAGCTCTTGGTCCATTCAACTTTTAACGGTGCACCACCACCACTACCACCACCCACTAAAAGTGCATAATTTGAATTCCCGAATTGGCTATTAGCTAGTCAACGGTGAAAAATGAGACACCTAGCTATTATTTTTTGCAGGGCAGGAAAGGAGTTGTGGTGCGAACCAGAGGAGTTGTGGCAATTAAAATCGCGAACTAATTTTGTGGCCTATGCATTTGCAAACCGAAATTGCAACCCAAAACATGTGTTTACTGATTTTCCTTCCCCCTCGTTGCCAGAAGTCGTGGAGTTGCTCTGCTGTTGGCGTTTTTGTCTCCCAAAATTGCGAACTGAGAGGTGCGTGCGTGGCCAAGTTTTGTGTATGTGGCAATTAAAATCGCGAACTAATTTTGTGGCCTATGTATTTGCAAACCGAAATTGCAACCCAAAACATGTGTTTACTGATTTGCCTTCCCCCTCGTTGCCAGAAGTCGTGGAGTTGCTCTGCTGTTGGCGTTTTTGTCTCCCAAAATTGCGAACTGAGAGGTGCGTGCGTGGCCAAGTTTTGTGTATGTGACAATTAAAATCGCGAACTAATTTTGTGGCCTATGCATTTGCAAACCGAAATTACAACCCAAAACATGTGTTTACTGATTTACCTTCCCCCTCGTTGTCAGAAGTTTACTGATTGACCGTCAAAAAGTGTGGGTGCGGTTGGTGTGCAGAGATTCACGTACGCGAGAGAGTGACTATTCTCTGTCAGACGCGTTCGTAAGCTTGTGTCGGACGACTTTGAGACGCAAATCTCTCAGTACATCCCCTGGTTTAGACTTGGAACCTCTGTTCGTTACGTGCAGCGTTATCGCTTGCCTAGTTTATGTTCCTTGTCATAAGCAACACAAAAGTTTGCGTCGTGCTTGAGTCCTATCACGTCTGTTAACTCAGACCCCGTACGCTCCAGCTAACCAAACTTTAAGCACTTTTACCGACGGTCACGATGGGGATAACTCATCTGTTCGTAATGTGGCTCTTGACGCTGATTCGCTTTGGAATTCGAGGATGCGATGGATACCATAATATGTCCTCAAGGTTTGTCTGAAATAGCAAATATACTTAATGTAGTAACCTAATGTACTTACCATGAGCATGATACAAACAGGTTCACTCCAGCTCGTGTGCGCGCTCTTCAATGTCGATGTTCGAGTTGGAAGTCTCTCGTTTTCATAATCGCATCCCCGGCATTCGGTGGAAGGGGTTATTTTGTAATCGCGTGCGGTTTCAGAACCGGTCGAATGTTCGACAGTCCATTAGGGTTCCCTGGATTCGACAGTGGATTAGGGTTCCCTGGAGAAGGCCCAAATAAAAGCACAGCGATATCAAGTACGTAACATTGCAATACACACGATGATAATGAATCACACCGTACCTCATGTACACGCATCGTAGATATCATGGGAGGTAGTGTATCTGCGATCAAGACGCGTATACAGGCAATGAACGTGACCGCGGAACTCGTGCAACAGTTGTTATCTTTTGAGGAGCAGGACCAAAAAAGAAAAGTCATGATAACGTTTCTCGAGAGACTTATACGCAAAATAGCGAGAAGTAGAAAACGTAACCCCAAAGAGGATCGTCACAAGAAAGTTGTAAAACGCAAAAAAGACAGACACATCAACCCCAGCCAAGACAGACACATCAACCCCAGCCAAGACAGACACATCAACCCCAGCCAAAACAGATACATCAACCCCAGCCAAGACAGACACATCAACCCCAGCCAAGACAGACACATCAACCCCAGCCAAAACAGGCACGTCAAACCTACCAACAACGAGACCGGCACATTCAATGATTTTCTGTGGACACATCGTCATGAGTCAGCATTATTAGCTGCGTTATGCTTCGCTGAGGAGGCAAGAGCACAAGAAGTTGACGAAATGGATTTGAATGCCATGGACGATGTCGATATTTTGAACATCGTTCGGAAATTCCAATCCTTCATCAAATCACGTTCCGGCGGTCGCGTGTGTGGAGTGTGCGGAGTGGTAGGGTTGGAAGGACGTGGAGTGCGCATCAGTCTCAAAGAATTCAAAGCATGGATCGTGAGATCGACTTCGAAACATGACGACAGCATGGCCGCGACGTTGAAAAGGGAGATTGAATCACAAGACGGACCCTCAAGGGACAAGTGTAAATTGTGGCGTGAACATTTACACCTGCACTCAGTCGACGATGTGGAATACATACTCTGTGGACGTGGTGTGACGGGGGAAATAGTCGATGTCTGCTCCCGGTGTAAAACCAGAACGGAGGGTATCCGGTCATTGTGTGCGCGGAACCCTGAGGCTGACGTGTACTTGTCCAGATGTGTTGAAGAGAAACAGACTCTCGATGACGACGTCATAATATTTCCAGCACCTGAATGTAGTTTTGCACAATTTGATCCCGGCAAAATACTGCAGGCTGGCCTTCACCTGAGTACGTTGGAGAAAACAGCTTTGGCAGAGTTCGTCGTCGCGGGTAACGTGCACAAAGTGCGCAATGCCCGCGACGTGATTGCAGCATGGAGATTGACGGGACATACAATCGTGTTTCCCATAGACACATTGGGCGTCGTCTCGACCAGGACTGTCACTCTGCCTCGCACTGACATCGCGGATCTGCAAAGGGTCATGTGGACTGGACCAAAGTCGACGTACGTTGGATGTCACGCATCGATACTCAACCTGCGTAAATTAAAGATGCGGTACTCGGACGTCGTGAATGCATTGCAGATGCTGAAGATAATGCACCCGAGGTACAAAAATGTATCGATCGCTTCAAAAGACGATGTCAAGTGGGAGGAGCAAAAAGAGTCCGTACACAAGCACGTCATACACCGTGCCGATGGTGTTCGCGAAGCTGCCGGATCCAGTGATATCGCGGCGGGTTGGGACCCCAAGTGCGTAACGAAACAGACACATGATGCACCAAAAGACGGTGATTTCGGCACTGTGATGATAGTTGGAAAAGATGGTCTGAAAGCCGATCCCGAGAAGGTGGTACACACGATGTGTCAGGCTGTACGTAAAGCCAAGGAGAGTAAAACCACTATTTCAATGGGGGCTGTGCCCATCAATGAGTACAGTAATTTCGCGGAAATATTGTCCGGAGGATTCCCTGTTGAATTCCCTCTCGGCGTCACTGACGACAATATCGGAGGAGGGGGTGGTCCTATGCACAAGAATCACTTACACCGGCTTATGAGGTTTTACGATGGGCGAGTCTCCAAGAACGAAACTTTACTGATGTATCTCTGTGACGTGACGATGCGACATGCTTCACAAGGCAACGTCACTGCAAGAGTCAAAAAAGAATCCGCAGGCGAGCTGGTGCAGATCACAAACAATCCACAATTTATTACGGACTGTGCCGTGGCCGAAAAGGATCCTGAATCTACGGAGGCAAAAGAATTGGTACAACAGATTGGGCCGCTAATCCGGGTGGCTGGCGCACACGTTCCATGGGGTCCGCTCGAACGGTTGTCCGCGACCCATCATTTGTACGCGCTGTATCACACCTTTGGGCCACCAGCGTTCTTCATAACGTTTGCCCCCAAAACACTGACGAACGAACTGGTGTTGATATTCGGTCAGATGCAATCAGACGGTAACTGCAGGCGTGTGGAGATGCAATTGCCTCAAAATCTGCAACGGAGGTACAATACGATATGTATTGAACCACATGCATGAGTGAATGTAATGTTGAACAACGTGAAATCTTAACTTGTTGAACGTAGGGTCAAATTATTGACGACCAACACGGTGGCACAAGCGCGTGCGTACGCACTGCTCGTCGAAGCAGTTTGTACGGTGTTGTTTGGTCTCCGACCGATTCATACCGCGCGAAAACAACATAAGCCAGTTCGTGGATTATTCGGATTGGCTTCCGCCTTCTACGGTGTCACTGAAGTGCAATCAAGAAACGCATTACATGCGCACATGGTGTTGTGGGTGCGCAGCCTGGACCCCCGGATGATCGAAGGAGTTGCTCACGACCCCGATGTCCGTGCACAAATCATACACAAGATTGAGTCCACAGTGAGTGCCACGTCGCAAGACTTCGAGCACTTGTACAAATCACCCCCTCCTGCACCCGAAGGTGGGGACTTCAGACCGCCGACGCACCCTGGAGAAAAGCCGTGGATTTTCGCAAATTCCCGTATCCCCATCCACGTCGGAGACGAGTTCTACGATAGTGCGGATTCTACTTGTGAAGACCATCTTGGATGGGTACGTATCGTCAGAAGGCGGTGTAATGGGTTCGTGTGGTTGCGACCGATCGATCGTCCCAGTCATCGAAGTAGGTCGGGCTCACTGATACAATCTAGGTTCAAATCAAGGAAGGAGATCCGCGCGGACGCCTTGACAATTGCGCGTGAGGATGCAAACGGCAATCCCGTCTGGGAATGGTGTGAAATGTCGGTGAAGAAGGCGAAAGCGATGACTCAGTTGCTTCAGCATGGACACAAAGTCAAATCGGAGTACAACACACACGTGCACACGTTCACTTGTCACAAGTGTAAGGACACGTACCGAGCTAAACATTGTCGCGTAGGCTTCCCACGACGGCTGATGTCAGCATCCAAGTTGTCACAAGTCGTACCAAGTGAGACCGAATTGAGGAAGGCGGTTGCGGCTCCCAATATAGATGCGCCCGATAGTAGGCCTAAAAAGTCTGTTATATGTTTCGACTTGAAACGGCGTAGCGGCTGGAATGAAACCGTGCCCAAGGGTTTTTCAAAAAGAGTGTTGCCTTTTGTGAGACAGTATACTCTCCATACCATACAAAGACTGAGCACGGGTGCAGCGCAGAATGTGATGGAGTTTTTGTACGGTGACTCCGCGTTCTGTTACGCGGACGGTTATCAATGTGAAACGTCGATAATACTGGCCGCACTGCTCGGATGTAACACCAACACGTCCCCACTAGGATCCCGTGCTCAGGCAATCTGCGCAATGTACTACCTGGCCGGATACTTGTCGAAGAACCCAGTAAAACCCCACCACTGGATATCGTGTATCATCGCAGCGCGCAAGGCAGCGTCACGAATGACTAGCACAGCCGAAGACGCGGGCACAAGCTTGCGCAATTGTATCTTCCTGCTACATAAGGTTCTTAATCGTCTAAACGCCATGGGTGAGGTCTCGGACACACAATCCGCGATGTTACTATTGAATCAACCCTCGTTCGTGTCGTCACACCGGTTCCGTTTCGTGTTCGTGCTGTCAGCGGTAGAATTCCAGATGTCTCTTTGTAGCAGCACAGGATGTGATGAAGGTGACGAAGGTGACGCTGATGGTGACGTGCTGAGCAGTAGTGGTAACACACATTGGAGTCACCCGTCCACAATAGAGGAGTCGGGATCAGTTATTTCTACACCCTCCCAAGAAGAAGCAGCAGCCCAGGTGCGCGGCAAGTGGATGTACACGGATCACAACGGTACCGTCGTGACACTTGACCAGCACGATCACTACCTGCATCGATGCCGTGAATGGGATGCTGTCATACCCGGTGTCGGCGTACCAACACTGGAGTGGTGGTTTCACAATAGTAGAGGTGTCCGGGACGCTGCATGGCGCCGTGTGGAGGGTGACCGCGGCCTTGAACAGCTTAACTTGAACGAGTACGTTCGGCATGTAACTGTAGTACAAATGCCTAAGGACTGCTCAAACTTGTACTCAAGCGCAACCCGGTACTATCCGTTCAACGAAGCCCATCTTCTGCACAAAAGTCATGTACAGAAACTGGCCCCCATCGTGTTCGTTACAACGGTGTCGGGGAAGAGACCGAACCCCCCACGTAGCAAGCGACCTACTAAACCTGCCGCCCTGATCAAGTGGCAACGCACGGCCGATTTTTATGGTGTGTTCATGGGAACTCTGTTGTCTCCGTGGGACAAACATGGTGATTGTGGTGTGCACAACTGGGAAGACTATCAGTGTTTCATGACGAATTTGAAAAGCCGAAGTCAGAGGAAGGCGCGTGAATCCTGGACGGAGTACATCTACCGATCACGCACACAGGATGGAAGAGACGTCCCCCCCCCAGACTGTGATTTCCCTGACCCGTCTGTGGAGCACACGATAGATTACGCCGAGTGTTTGACAGACAATCTGCGCGTCCCAGAGACTATAAAAATCCTGGCAAACGACTGGAGATACGGGACCTCGGACAAGTTCACAACCGAGGCCGTGGCACGAGCGGTCGCTCACTCCAATTCACATGGACACGATAACGCAGTCGCAGCGGACAACGCCATTGCAATTGCACGTCTGATTGATAAAGCGGGGACCGGGTCCCAAAGTGGACTAGTCCGGCCGGAGACTCAGGCTCACCTCGATCAGATTACAAATCAACTGCGCACACTGTTTCCACCGGTCAGACATGGACGAGGGACTGCTACTGTGACTGGTGTGGACGTGAACTGGGCCCAGTCCCAGGATTTCACGTCCGCTAAGTGGGCCGACACAATCGTTGATGAGTTTCTTGCAAGAGAAAACCCAACCGAGGGACAGGCTGATGTGAGATGTCTCCGCGGTGATATGGACGATAGTATAGAATTCAGTGATCTCCGTGACGGCAATCCCCTCTCCACGGTTGAAGAAGATCATCATGCGTTATCTCCTGACCAAGCGGCCGTCTTTGATTCCGCGGTGGGAAAATTCCAGCGGAATGAACAACTGTTGTTGTTCGTGCATGGTCCTGCTGGAACCGGCAAAACTCTGCTTGCGAATCGTATCATGAAGGCGGCAAATCGTTTGGGTTTAGGATCCAAATTCGCGGCTTGCACAGGCGCGGCGGCTAGTATAAACGGAGGCTGCACACTACATTATCTTGCATACATGGGGGTGAACCTACCCAAACGCAACCAACACGTCACAGCGAACCAAGTTCAGGTACAGACATGCATGACCCGTTGATCATGGAAGTATCCCACGTGCACAACACGTACTTGCACTCACATTAACAGGTGATGAAAGAGCGAGGGGGCTCGTACGGTGTCCTGGTAATTGACGAGGTGAGCATGTTACACGCGAGGATGTTGGCGTGTATCGAGAGGCGCTGGAGAGAGGCCGATATGTTAGATACCGGTCAAAATGCACCCTGGGGAGGCATGAATATGATATGGATGGGGGATATGCTGCAGCTGCCACCGCCGTCACGATTCTTTCGGCCACTGTATTACGATTGTGTCTCCGAAACCAGGGGGGGGGCTGAATTTGATGATGAAACGGATCGGCTTGACGGTGTCCGAGTCTTCCGCCAGTTTAAGAAGATGGAGCTCACGACACAGAATAGGGCACGGGGGGACCGCGAACACATGCCACGAATACATCGCATGAGGACAAGTGATAATCCCATTGATGACGACTTACTGAACTCACTGAAGCCGCTGTCCCCACAGGATATGGAGGACGCGAGATGGCATTTCGCCCCGATCGTGGTAACCAGTAACATTGAACGTACTCTGATCAACAAGTCACAAGTGATGCGCTTTGCTCGTGCAAAAGGATTACCTGTGCTGACATGGGTGGACCCCCTATGCAACGCCCCATGTGACGTTGATGTAACTACGGATGAAAAGATGGACCCATCCGCTAGACGTTACTTCGTTCTCGGTGCTCCATGTTTCATTGGTGAAAACCTCAACTCCAGCGCGACTGGAATCGTCAATGGCACACCAGGATGGCTACACAGTCTTTCGTGGGATGAGGGAATATCACATCAGTCCGCAGGTCCGTACGCTGCAGGTCAGCTGGTGGAGGTGCCCGTACCTCACACTATCAATGTTTTGCGGAAGCGTAAGGACCGTATCAGTGAGGTCGTACCGATGATCGCGAAGCGCAGCTCAAGTGAAAAAGAGGACGCAACACTCCAACGCATGAGGCATCCAGTGGAATTAGGGTTTTGTTGTACCTTCCACAAGATACAAGGACAAACGGTGGATTGTATTATTCTAGCGCTCCATCCACGCAGTTCGTGTCAACTGCTTAGCATGTCCTTTGAAATGTTGTACGTCGCGTTGACACGTGTACGATCGGCCGAGGACATCCGCATCATGTCTTGCCCGATAAAGGGTCTGCAACACCTACTCAAACTCAAGCGGCCTGCCTGTTTCGACGCATGGTTGAAGGCATACACCGATGACGGCATGTGGGATGCCGCAGAACTGTCACGTCAGGCTGAGGTTGACAAGCATAAAGCAATGAGAAACCTCCGCAGCAGCAGACCGTTTGGCAGGTACACCATCAAAATGATGAAGCCACTTTTGCATGCGTTGGGTATCAAGCCTAAGAATTCTCCCGGCAAGAATTATCCCAGACAGACACAGTATCGTGATGCGTTGTACCCCGCATGGGTAGAAGCTAAGCTAAGTCGAAGTAAAACAAACAAATCGCGGCACTCAAGCACGACTACTCACAAAGTAACCTCGTCACGACGCCCTACAGTCGAACCCACTGCACCCAAACCCACTACGCCAGAACTCAAACCCACTACGCCAGAACTCAGTTCCAACCGGACCACCATAACACCAACCACCCGTGGAGGACGTGGACACCACCGGCGTCGTCGTATGCGTGCCACGTTGAGATCATTTACCCCATCAGAGAAAGAAATAATTCAGCAGATCAGGCGCACCCTCCGCAATTTGCGTCGGAACAGCACGAATGATCAACAACTGCGGTGTCGAGTGTGGGCCAAAGATGTGCCGGAGGTGGGATACATATCCAGACGTTCGGCATGTGCATGGTCACGGCCTGGCCTCATGATGAACGACACAGCCCTGTACTCTGTTGCAATGCACCTCACCCAGGGAAGCAGGTGTCACTTCGTGGACCCTCTTGTAGTCGCACACCAGAACCTTCTACAGGGATCATTGACTCCAAATCTACTGGACTTGCTACACAATGACCGGGTTGTGGCTCTGCCGTACAACGATCCGGGCAAACACTGGTGGATGGTGTTCGCCCTCCTCACATCAGATGGTAAAACGGTACAAGTGACACACCGTAACTCCTGCGCCGCCTGGGATGGATTAGCAACCACATCCATACGTAATACCATGTCATTGTTGACGAGATTAGTGAGATCCACACAGTACAACGTCAACAAACACGGACCGTTCACGTATAAGATCATCCCCAGTGTGGCACCTCCCAGACAACGTCAGTCCAATTCCTGTGGGATACATTGCTGTGCACACGCGCTTTTGGCCGCGAGAGGGCAAATCTTCCAGCGTCCGCGAACATTTGATAGCAACTTTATTGATAATCTGCGAGATCGGGCGCTACTGTACTACCACCGTTATCGTGTCTCTATCACCCGCGTTATTACCATACGGAATGGGGATGCTCACATACGATCAAGCCAATCTACATCATCAATCAAGCCGCACAAGAGGGAGGCGCCTGCGGATCAGATAGATGACAGTCATCAACCCAAGCGAGCGCGCAAAGGATTATTCCGCGATCTTCGTGTCCAGCGTGACTACATATCACCGATACAACTTGGTGTGAAGACGATAGAATGCCGTCCCAGGACCGACAATTACCATGACTGGAAAATAGGTGACGTCATACGCTTCATTCCATCGGGAGGGTCTCGACGAGGTGATTTACCGTGCGAGAAATTGATCATTCGTCTGTCCCCGTATCCAAACTTCCGAAATATGTTACAAAAGGAAAGTGTTTCCGCGTGTTTACCAGGTTTGACCACCGTAGATGACGCGGTGGACAAGTACCGTTCTTTTCATAAGACGTATCCTGCTTTAGAGAAGGATTGTGGTGTCATCGCGTTCGAACTCGGTCCATGGCAACCTCACAGTAATCGACTGCCCGCGCCAACCGCCGATAGAATGTAGCAACAATCATGATTACGAGAGCATTACCATTTCATTCATTTTTATTATTAAAATAAACAGATATTTTAGTTTGTGTCTAAGATACAAGGAAAATACAACAATCATGATTACGAGAGAATTACCATTTCATTCATTTTTATTGACCTATTGCACCAATCGACGATTCTTGTATTCATTCAATAATGTACTGTCCATTAGTATAATCCCGTTCCTGAGCCCATTTTTGCAGGTGTTGTGTGCCAGAGCACAACTATTTGAATATCTGAGTGCCAACTTTTGTTTAATTAAACGTCATTTTAATAGCTAACTCACCGTGGACAACTATTTGAATATCTGAGTACCAACTTTTGTTTAATTAAACGTCATTTTAATAGCTAACTCACCGTGGACTAGCTAATTAATAACCAATTCGAGAATTCAAATTTTACCTGTTTGGTTGTGGTGGTGTATCGGTATTATTGGAATGGACCTAGAGCCAATTAAAAAAATAAAGAAAATAAAAACAAAAAAGTTAAACATAAACAAATGAAAGAAAAATTAAAAGAAGATTTTAAATAACAAATGAAACAAATGAAATAAAAAATATAAGTGATTCCATTCATTTTTATTATTAAAATAAACGATCACTTATTTTAATAATAAAAATGAATGAAATGGTAATTCTCTCGTAATCATGATTGTTGTATTTTCCTTCTATTTTGAATATGTTAGACACACACTAAAATATCTGTTTATTTTACAAGTTTTTGTAACAATAAAAATGAATGAAATGGTAATTCTCTCGTAATCATGATTGTCGTATTTGCCTTCTATCTTGGACACCAACTAAAATAGCTGTTTAGATAGATGAAGTAAGATAATAGGCATAAGATACATTCTATCGGAGGTCCAACGCGTTTCGACAAATGGGACAAGAATTGTTGTCCAAGAGCCAACGTGTCGCACACTGTTCGTGAAACAGTTTGTGTGTACACGGTAGCATCATCAACCTATCGCCGACGTTGAATGTTTCTTTGCATATGATACAGCCTGGGAAGAGTGTGTGTATGTGTGTATGTGTGTGCGCGCGGGCACCCTACCATCTATTGTGATACCTTCCTCTGCGTCTCTGCTTGCCACCTCGATACGAGGCAAGGCTGCGATAACGTCAGCAGACGTTGACTTGGGTTTATCCTGGTGGAGCGCAGTCACACGCACGTTTCGTTGCCCATCAAAAG
>Ga0307984_1001161_pt1 | contig 11134 bp, 18 predicted proteins | sample EllFjometageno78_FD_203169 | JGI IMG/M metagenome (GOLD analysis project Ga0307984, IMG submission 203169) | Marine microbial communities from Ellis Fjord, Antarctic Ocean - #78 | ecosystem: Environmental > Aquatic > Marine > Unclassified | place: Southern Ocean | collected 2014-10-09 | reverse complement strand
GTTGTTTGGTTCAGTCCGATTGCGGTTATGTGGTTAAGCCCAGAGAAGGCTAACGCATACATAGCTAACCTTACTGCTATGCCTGAATGGTATGTAGGCATCCTGTATCTAATAACAGGTGCAGTGTTTGGGTTAGGTAAGTTACATAGAAAATAGTTCTTAAGAACTTAAGGAGAATAGATATGAGTTGGGGAAGTTTTATAAATCTGGCGGCCGCCGGGGCAATAATTAGCGCGAACAATGCTGGATCACGGATGGAGGGGTCTCCTGCTGGAGAGCAGGATAGGATTCGTGCTCACTCTGAGATGCATGAGAACATGAGGTCGGAGTATAAGAACGACAGGAAGACTGCCCACCCAAAGGCAGGGCGTAGTTCTTACTAAATAGACGGAGATAACAGTATGGCTAAAGATGCAAAACTAAATGGTAACAGGAGCAGACTATGCCACAGGGTAAAGGTACATACGGCAAGAAGGTAGGACGACCTGCTAAGAAGAAAAAGAAAGCGAAAAAGAAATAGTTCTTAGGAACTGGAAGATAAAAGGGGTAAGTAGTTTATAACTACCTACCCCTTTTGCTATCTATGGTATAATAATACTACTCTCTTCTTCAACAGGTAGGTCAAGAAAGATATTTAATACTAGCTCTTCCCCATCCTCTGTCTCAATTGGAAAGCCCAGTATAGTGTTAGGCTTGGTAGTTAGAAGAAGTTCAGCGACGTTCAACAGAAATTCCTTCTGGTCATCCGTTACCTTAATCACACCATTCTCTTTCTTATCGCTCATCATCCCACCCCTTCATCTCAAGCCGAGAGATTTCACGCTCCGCAAACCACACTATCTTGCGTAGGTCATACAGCTCAGAGCTATGCGCCTTCTCCCCAAGGCGGTATGCTGCCTTAAAGATGTTGCCTCGATTGAAGTTCATGTCCTTGTACTCAATCAAATCCCCTAGCTCCTCAGCCCACAAGGGTATCTCATAGTACGGGGAGCTACCTCCATCGCTCACCACCTGCTCAATGTACTTAGCGGATGTACCGTTCACCCCTTGGTGCAAGCCCCAAGCAATCTCTAGTGACTCGCTATTTTTTGATACATGACTCATCACTTACCTCCTAATTTGCTACGTTGTGTTACCTTGCTCACCCTTACAGGTGGCTCTCTGTGATACTTAGGTCGTTGTACGTCTATGAACTCTGGCAGTAACCCCTGTGGTGGGGCTACCTGACTGACTACCTTCCTCCCCATCTGCCCACAGTCGGGACAGGGGGAAGGGATAGCACTCTCAGCCATAGGCTTCTGGTCTTCAAACCTAATGGCGCACACATCACATACATACTCATACGTTGCCATGTTGCTTCTCCTCTACATACTTTAGCTTCCGTGGCTTGTTAATCGCTGAACACTTGGGGCAGTTATGAATCTTTACTTTCTCAAACAGCACCGAGGTTTCAAACGCAGCCCCACACTTACTACATTTCTTCTTCATGCTTGAACTCCTTCCATACTTCACCATCCCACTCAACGCACTCAGCAATCTCCTCACCTTGCTTCTTCCAGTACGTAATCTGTTGCCGCATGGTGGGTCTCCAATAGTACTCATAGTACTGATGCCCTATCTTCAACCGGAACACCCCATCCACCTTAGGTGGGGTCTTGATGTCTTTCAAATTTAGCTTCTTCATTGATATCCTCCCCTCGTAGGGCAGCAGCACACTCCCTCTGAATCATCTTCAGTAGTACATGCTCCTTGATTACATCATCCTGTGACAAGTCCTCAATACTCTCAAGGACATCGGCAAAGTACTCCTCTAGTCTAGTCATCGTTGCTCTCCGTTAATCATCCCACACCACCACTGCCACACAGATTAGGAGTAGTAGTACTAGTATCACTATACTCATAATTCACATGCTCCACCACTACAGGCTAGCTCTTGACTAGCCGTAGTATTATCAGACTCCTCACCCATTGTGAGGTTTATCTCTTTAGGGTGTACACTCAGGTACTCTAAGTAGTCACCATGCTCTAGCTCTTCGTAAGGGGCTTGCGGATACATGTGGTCATCCTTCGGGAAGAATGATACCCCTGACATTATATCAAAGTGGTCATACACCCAAGCACCTACCTTCATCCACTCATGCTCTTTAACATACACGGAGATGGAGGGCTTATGCTCACAGAAATACTGCGAGTACACCTTCCATAACTCTAGTTGGTCAAGGGCTGTAACGTCATCCACAACAGTCGAGTCCTTCGGAGACTTCATTGGGAACGTGAAGACTAGCTCCGTTGGATTAGTTTTAGCAACTTCTGTATGAACGCCCGCTTCTCTAAGTGCGTTAGAGATTGGGTCATTGATACTTCCGCGTACTCTCCGAGCATAAAAGCGAGAGTAGCGAGGGTGTATGCCACTAGCACAATCAACCAACTGACTAACAGTACCACTAGGTTTAACACAAGTAGTAGCTGTTGACGCAGGAATACCCATGATGTCTGCAAAATATTCATTAGTTGTAATTACCTTATCTTTAAGTTTACCCAATAGGGCAGGCAGGGCAGTGTTCTTATGGTCGCCCAAAGTTTTGTGGTCACATATACCAGTCAGTGATACACCTAAGAGTCGCTCTTCTTTAGTGTTCACAGTCCATTGCTTAGACAAGTAACGGAACTCATCTAACCCTGACTGAAGCGTACCGATGATGGCAGCTAACCGTGCCTTACGCAGTAGGTCTGCTTGTGTATCATTGGGACGTACTACTACTTCACTCAGGTTACAGAACTGCTTGTTCCTAAGAACTATTTCAGAGCAGGGGTTTGTTCCAAAGTCTGACTCCTCCCTTCTTTCTGGGCGCAAGTTATTTGCTGCTTCACGGCTAAAGATGCCTCGTTCACCAGCCTTAGATTTATAGAGTGACTGCCACTCTGACATAAATATACCCATGTCTGGTCGCTCGGTGTAACTAACAGAGTTGTTGGCAAGGGCTCGTTGTGGCTCGGCGTAGTACCACTCACCGGATTTAGCGTCACGCATCCGCTGGTCAGTAAGATTACTAAGAGAAATGAGAGCACTGCGGCGTACTCCACCACACACCACCACTTCGGCAATCTTACATACCAAGTCATGTACTTCAAGTGAAGTGAGCTTACGCCCTGCCGCACCTTGGAAGACACCGACAGCGAAGTTAAATAACTCCAGCAGTGGTTCAGCACCACTACTCCTTCCGCCAAAGGTCTTAAGGATAGCACCCGCTGGGCGGACTCCTGAGACATCCCACTTGGGTATCTCACCTTGGTATAGCAAGCCAATAGTTTCCTTAAGTGCTCTTGCCCAACCAATTTTAGAGTCTGCCACTTTGATTGTGGTATCTGTTTCATTGAACTCCTCCGCTACCTCCGGTAGCTTATTAATGTACTGTCGCTCCACTGAGAATCCTACGCCTGTGCCACACATCAGCACATACAACACCTCATCGAACACTCGTGGATTATCCACAGCTACGTATGAGCAGTTGTACCCCGCAACATTGTCCCTCTCAAGTGCCTCACCTGCTGTCATTAGGCAGCGCATAGAGGGCATCACTTCTAGGTCAAGGATTGCTTCTTGTAGTTCATCCCAAGGGACATGATACCCATCATGCCTACCCTTAAAGAAGTCTATATAACGGCTGACTGTTTCTTCCCAAGTCTCCCGTCTCTTCTCTTCAGGTAAGTAACGGGCATACCTACTGGCATGAATGTACTTCTGGTAGTTGTTCATCTTAGACATTAGGTTTCACCACCTTGATTTTGGTTAAGTCAGTACCATTGAAATACCACAGCTTTGTGATTAAGTCTGGTGGGATTGCCTTGATGCCACGCTCCCCAACCTCAACATAACCTCCGTCACCTCCTAGTATCTCGACAAAGTATCGGGCTCGCTTCTTACGTGCTATGTCTCTTAGTGAGGAGGCAATGCAGGCAGTAAAGATAGCCACCCCTCCCACAATCAACACTATTAATACCGATATTGTAAAGTTGTCCATCATACTTCTCCATCCATAAATTCCAAAACCCTATCACTAAACCTCTCAATTATATCTTGAGGTGTAATTCTAAGGACATCACAAACGTAGTCCACATCTGCCTCTATAAGCGCAGTGAGGACTCGTCCATCATTCTGTATCATGGTGATAGCTCCGAGTGAAGGGCTATGCGCATCCATGTACCACCAGTTGGACAGTTCATTTCCGTACCAAACCGCCAGTATGAATCGCCACTGTCCTCATAGTAGTAGGTAACCCAGTAGAAGGGGTCTCTACTCCTACGAGACTCCCCCTGCCAGAAGTACCAGCCACTTGCAACAGGGTGGTCTACTTGTTTAGGTTTCATAAGTATCTACTCCTAAGGAAGCGCATGCTTATCTCTGAGTGGTCGAAGTTACCACCCTTACATTCATGCAGCATGTGTACACCCTGCCACTCAGCACTGTTCTGCTCACCTCGGTATGCTTCCTTGTGCTGATAGAAACTTCCACCTAAAAGCCCACGAATCGTAGTACCATTGTTGAGAGTCTCACTAGCACAGTCCATCTGTTGCTGATGCCCCTGTACGTAGGAGAACTTCAACTTGGTTAGCTTGTACTGAGCGTTACCTCCCAAGGCACGACCACTCTGTTGAGCATAGAAGTAATGACTGAAGTGGATGCCCGCTATCTTAGTTATCTTAAGAAAGGGTACAACCTTCCAGTCCTCTAGGTCGAAGTCATCTTGTGTTACTATGCCCTTGAACCTAGCGTTATTAGCATCAGCTCTGAACCTAGTGATGCGCTCCTCGTGGTTACCTAACGTGATAACTTTATTAGGGGTGTACTTCTTACGCTTACCCTTACCCTTATTGAAGTCCTTCAGCGGGTTTAGGAGCAGCCTCATAGCCTCATTGCCAGCCTCTATATCCTCCACGTAGTCCCTGTTCTCAAAGCCTACCTTACCTACATCATACGAGGACAGACTGTGCATATCCCAATGGTCTCCTATGTGTACAATGTGGTCAGGTTGCTTGTCCACTATGTAATTACCTAATGCGGTGAAGTGGTCTAACGGTACGTCAGGCTTCACCTGTGTATCTGGTATCATTAGAATTTTCAATGTAGCTCTCCCGCCTCAAAAATCATTTCATCTAGGACTGTGAGTATAGCTGTTGCTTGCTCACGAGTCATCCATTTCATCTCGACCATTTCATCTACTACTTCAATCAAGTTGGCAATGGCTATCTCTTTGTTGTTCTCTGGTTCAAACTCGATTTCAAATTCCATAGTATTTCCTTATCTCGGTGTCATAGTTCTTAGGAACTTTGTATCCTAGTTCCTTAAGCCACGCATCAGGGATGTCACCGACTGCGTACTTGATGCCTACCTTAGTAGCCCAATCAGAGTAACGAGTCTTGCTTGTCCTTGACAACTTATTGTTTGCCATGAATACTAAGCGATAGTCAATGTCAGGATATTCCTTGACAAATGCTGCATACTTATTACGCACGGGGGCTAGCATCTTACCCTTCGTCTCCACTATAATGAACCGCTTCTTGCGTGAACCCTTATAGTAGAGGGTGAAGTCAGGTGTATACTTAGCCTGTTGCTTCATCTTAGTACCACCACAACTGTCACATATCAATCCCCTCTTGGTAGAAGGCATGTGAAATGAGTACTGCTTAAGCTCGTAGTCAAAAGCAACCTTGCGCTTCTTTAGGTTTGCTGCTTGGTCTTCCTCATAACATGAGCGATAAGGTAGTGTAGGTATCCGCTTCTTACGCCTTGTCATAAATCTGACAACGATATAATGATGAAAGCTATCACCATCGATACTATAACCCCAGCTAATATACTTAGAGCAGCCATCTTAATCCTCCAGCTTCGGTACTTTAGGTTCGCGCACTACCTTTGTCAACCACACTGGCTTGTTGCTATACCGATAGCCAACAGCGTCAGGATGACACACCTTCTTGAAGGAACAGTAGCTACACTTCAGTCCTAACTTCATGTTACCTGACTTACCATCTGGCTCATCAAAGTTAGGCATACGTGCTGGCTCACTAGCGCCCGCTGCTGCGGTGGTTAGTATCTCAGCGTTGCTGATTAACCTATCACGACTGACTACATCCTTCAGATAGATAGGTGCAATGTGACCCATCTGCTTGTCCATCATAAGGAAGAACGGTGTCCGTCCCTTGATAGCGTGTTCACTCTCACCAAAGTTCTGGTAGAAGGATAACTGGTGACGATAGCCAAAGCTATCTGTCTCCTGTGTTACTCCCTTCATCCGAAACTTAGAGAATGAAAACGATGCAGCGCTCTTAACATCTGACCAGTGACCATCTATAATCCCATCAGGTCTGCCGCTAATAGTCACACCTGCTGGTGTCTCAAACGCTATGCGTTCCTGCTCACCATGCACTGTGTGTCCAGCCTTCTTGACTAAGTCCAGTAGCATCTCTTCAATGAAGTTACCGTACAGAAACTTAACCTTCGTTGATGTGACCAATGGTTCACCATCAGCCGGTCGGTTATGTAAGTACCAGTACTCTCTCAAACAGCTACGTCCTAAGTCACTTGCCCATACCTTACCTGCTTCCCTCTTAAAGTCACGACCCTTAATAGCATTAGCAAAGGCAGAAGAAACGCGCCCCCCTAAGGAGGCGGCTTCCTCTGTGCTAAAGCCATAAGGCTTACTATCATCTAGTACACTACCAATGTCAGCAACTAGGGTGTCTAACTTAGGAGAGTGTGGCACTGTTCACAGTTCCAGCAGTGACAGCCTCTAAGTCAGCACGACCAGTCGCCCACTTAGTTAAGCCAAGAGCAATGGTTGTAACCTCAGCAACAATCTCATTAGCATTCTGAGTAGGTGCAGGGTTGCTTCCTAGCCATAGTGCAGTAGCATGAGCTAGACTATTCTGACGTACAATAACATTGTCAGCATGGTCAGCAGCTAAGGGGAATGTCTTACCACCCTTGAATGGTACTGCTGCGGGCTTACTGTACCCACCACCACTGTTGCTAGGAGCAGGAGCACCACCACCTGTACCATCTGCATCATACTCAAACCCATTACCGTTATAGCCTGCTTTAACAGGGCATGAGACTTGGTCACCCTGAGAGTACAGTTGCTTGAACTTCATGTTGACTTCAACATTGCTGCCATCAGCACCAGTGATTGTGGTGTAGTGAATGGTGAAGGGCTTACCTGCCTTGCTGATTTTATTTTCTGAACGAACCTGTGAGACCGTACCTGTAATTGTATTCATATCATTGTATTCCTTTTACCAATGTGTTTTAATTTCAACGTCCATCTTTAATGGGACAGACAATTCGTTACCGCTTATTGATTCATGCCATGCTGGTATACCTTTTTCACCTACCTCCTTCATTCTCTCTGCTAGTAATAGATTAGACTCCTTGGTTGCTGATAAGTTCCCGTAGTATTTAACGTCATCGTGGACAGTACTGTTAAGTTTGTAGTGGTCGTACACTTTTTCGTGGTCGTACCATCGTTGGTCAACTAGGAGCATAGCTACATAGGCAAGCACCCAATCACCAGTAGCGATACCCTGTATTGGGTAGTTAGCTACCTTGTTAGGGTTGATGCCAAGCACCTGCCCTGTACGCTCAGTGATGTAGTCAGGCACTCGCTCCTCCTTGAACAAGAAGCCATGACCCAAGTCATTCCGCCATAGATAAGTGCGCTGAATCTGTCCGTCAATCACTTCATAGTTCTTAGGAACTGTCAACTCATCTGTAAGCTGCTGCTTAAAACCATCGAAGTAACTACGTAGAGTCCGGTATCTACTAAAGAATGCTTTTTGAATTTTCTTCACCTCATTTTTAGGAACACCTGTCTGGGCTGAGATAGTAGTAGGCTTACCATCGTAGATAGTACCAAAGTTCACACCCTTAATAGTGCGCCTCTCTTGCTCTGACATATTAAACTTACCAAGTGTCTCACCTGTCCCCTTATGTATATCAGTGCCGGAACGTATGTCCTTGAGCAACTGTGGGTCTTGACTCACATGAGCTAGAGCACACACCTCAAGCTGAGAGAAGTCTCCCTTGATTACTGGTGAAGTATCCGGCAAAGTACCACAAAATATAGGAGCAAGGATAGTCGGTAAGTTCTGCCCGTTAGGGTTGGAACTAGACAGCCTCTCGGTAGCAGCTACGTCTGTGTTATATGTAGGATGCAACACTGGTTCACGGTAGTTCTGTGCCATCTCAAAGAAAGGATGTAGGTATGTGCTTAGTAACTTCTTGGAAGCACGGTACTTGCCTATCACCTGAAGGAGTGCCACTACTACAGGGTCACTCGTAGATATAGCAGCAAGCGCAGCCTTGTTAGTTGGTGCGCCAGTAGAGGGGCTAATGGTAGCGTCAGGGTCAACCTCGCACAACTTGTTGATAGGATACACCAGTCGTGTAACAGTCTTTGTCTTACGGTTACCATTTTTATATATCCCATCTTCTTCTACAGTACGCACCTTGATACCACCTATATGGAACAGGATAGTGGACAAGCTACGCGGCGACCATATCTTTACAGTCGGGCTTGCTAGCATATCTTTGAGGTCTTCGGGTGTGAAGAGGAAGCCCAGCATATCATGGTACTCGTCATCTGCTCTAGCTAGCTCCTCTTCCTGCTCGGTTGTCATGTCCCTAAGAGCCATCATGTCCATAGGGATACCGTTCCACTCCATCTCCTGTAATGCCAGAGTCAGGAAGCCTTTCATGTTAAGTCTACGCAGCACCTTAACTGATAGTTCTTGTGGTAACTCACCCATCTCTTTCAGTAACTGCTTGAACAACTTGGTTGTGACTATCACATCATGGCGCTGATACTCCTCAAGCAAATCAGTAGGGATGTCAGGTGTGTCAACACCTTTGTCCCAATACTCCTTGATACGGTTGTCCTTAACCTCCCAGCCGTAATACTCACAGCATGAGTCAAGTGAGTAGTTACTTAACTCAGGGTGCATGATACGCATGAATGCCTTAGTGTCAATGCAGTGGTGCATACTACGCATCTCTAAGCCATGCTTACGCAGGTAGTGGATGTCAAACTTAATGTTGTGCCCAATCAATCGGTAGGCAGGTATTAAGTTAAGGTCATCAACCACACTAGCATCCCGTATGTGGATATTCTTCTGCCCAATAATACCATACCCTGCCATAACAATCTCATTGTCAGGATAGAAGGGGTCGGCTTGAAACCCTAGTGGTGAGCGGATAGTTGTCTCGACATCCAGTACAATGTTAGGTAGAGGTGCATCAGCTACGGCTGAGTAAGGTCTACCCTTTAGTACCGCATCAACAATCAAGTCTAATGATTCCATTATTTCATCCTCGATATAAAAGTCCCACGCTCTACGTCAAAGTCTACAGGGTGTACACTATGCTTAAGCTGCGGGTTCATCCTACCTGTTGTAGGTTTCTTGTTCTTGCATATATTGAGCCATCTCTCTCCGCCCTTACCTGCTTCGTTGCTCTTCCCTATCATCAAGAGTACATCACCTTCACCTTGAAGTCCAGTCTTACTGCCATATAATTGGGACTGATTAAGTGTGGTCATACCCTCGGCACTAGCGTCAGCCTGCACTATGGCAAAGACCGTAGCCTCATACGTCCCTGCTAAGTTACGACACCATTCAGCTAGCCTACGTCTACGCTCTACTGCATCCTCTTTATAGAAGCCACTCACTTTCTCAAGCACGTTGATTGCGATGAGCCCATAGTTACCAGTACGTAGTATACGTTCAGCATCCTTAGTAGTGAAGCCTGACTTAGAGAACAGGTCATACTTTTTAGTTCCTAAGAACTGTTCCCACTTGCGCTTAGTCTCATCAATGTCGGCTAGCATATCACCAGTGGACATCTGTAACGCAGACTGCATCATCCTGAAGCGTACCTTAGAGCCACCTTCCTCATTGTTAAAGATGATGGCATCCTTACCAGCAGGTAACTGGGGCAGGAATCTAGCAAACTGGTCAGTGATAAATGTTGTGCCACCTACCTCCGGTCGCTTACCTAGAATGATAAAGTCAGTGGGGTGTACTTGACCAACACTTACATTCAACTCCTCAAGTCCCCACTCCATGCCGCCATTAGTTACCACCGCATCCATGATGGCGTTAAGGTCATCAGTGATAAAGAAATCCTCTGTTTTATAGTCTGATTTCTTGTTGTGATAGTCACTAAGTATATCCTCTATGTCATTGATATTGCTGGAGTCTCCACCCTTTAGTACCGAGTCAGCCGACTCTTTAATCTTTGTTGCTGCATCCAAATCAATGAAGCGTTCAACAACTAAGGGGTCGGGTGTCTGCTGCTTAACTGCATCAATGATAGTCTCATACAATTTATACTGTGTGTTAGACCACAGTGGTTTGTGTACTACCTTGAACCACACAATAAAGTCATCCCATACGATGGTGTCTACCTTAATGTTAGCCTTGAAGTATGCCTTGAGCCCAGATAGTAGTTCGCCTGTCTCCTCTAGTGTAGTGTAACTCTGTACATAGGGTGAGTACCTGTCGTTGGCATCACGGGTTGATAGTAATGCTACTAACTTTGCATCACTATTGGTATTGTTTCCTAACATTATTAGACTCCTGTTCTAATATTTCTACCAAGTCTACATCATCGTAGTGCTTGGGTTCATCTTCAATTGTTCTTATGCCTGACCTTGCACCTAACAAGGCAAGCCGCATTGCCATTTCATGTGCATGATTCACTACAGTTTCGTTGTCATTGTCCAACCATACTAAGTAGTGTGCATGAGGATACCGTTCATACAATCGTAGTAGCTGTTGATAGTCTACTGTTGACTTAAGTGAGGGGTAACCACAAGCTAAGTCAGTTGCGCTAACCCGCATGGCACTGACAATATCCTCCGTGATAACAATCATGGGGTCGGTATTAGTTGCCATTGCCTTTGATGGGTAGGGTAAGTAATCTCCTGATAGTTGTGAGGTAAAGTATTTTATGTCTGTCTTATGCAATGCCCTTGCTTGCCAGCCTACCTCCTGTAAGTTTTTCCCGAACAAGGGGAGGAACACTCGCCCTCCATACTCACTGGTCAAGCTGACGTTGTACTTACGGGATAGGGTAAGC
>Ga0307984_1001159_pt1 | contig 11152 bp, 19 predicted proteins | sample EllFjometageno78_FD_203169 | JGI IMG/M metagenome (GOLD analysis project Ga0307984, IMG submission 203169) | Marine microbial communities from Ellis Fjord, Antarctic Ocean - #78 | ecosystem: Environmental > Aquatic > Marine > Unclassified | place: Southern Ocean | collected 2014-10-09 | reverse complement strand
ATGATGCCTGCCAGCAATAAACTCAGGCCATTGAGAGCGTACAAAATCTAAAAAATTTAATTGGCACCCTTCGTTCTTGGCGATTTGCGCAAGTCTTAGCTCAAGCTTCAAAGCCTTTTCTTGCTGCGCAGGATTTAAGTTGGAGCTCATCGGGGGACCCTATCTATTTATGGGATAATATACTGCTTTATAAGATAGTTATAGGCCAAACTAAATTTTATGTAAATATTTGAGAGAAACATGGCCCTAGCCCCCGACCCGGCGAAAGGGGGACCGCGTGCCGCGGATCGCGTTTTATCGTTTAAAAGCAAAGGTTTCTGACCCGATATGGAAGGGACCCGGGTGCTTTTCCCGGACGTCGGATCGCGGCCAGCGGGGCTTGGAAAATGCGGATAACTATCGCGCCGGGCGACATCGGACCGGGGTGGATGTTCCCCGGCCGGGGATTTTGGCGCGGATTTGGCGACGGCTGCCGTCGCAATTTGATCGCGGATCGCGGACCAATTGGCGGACCTATCGGCCAGCTGGCCGATGAAACCGGGCATCGATGTCCAGCTGGGGATCGCGCGCCCGGTACGTTTGGCAGGGACCAAAGGGCGCGGCCCGGGCTTGTTTAACTATTCTGACCGGGGAAACGTGCGCTGTCGTCCAGCTCGTGCAATTGGATCGGGTAAACACCAACGGGAACGATCACAGCGCAAACAAAAGGCCCGCGCATTGCGCGGGCCAGTCGTTCTGGGTGGGTGTTGGGGCTTTTAGCTGTGTCGCATATCTACACCTCCAATTTGATGGTTGCGTCACGCAGAATATCGCGGACAACGTCGCCAATCTCGGTGGTGTAATCGCTGGCGGTGAAATCAACAGTGTCTTTGATGTCGTCCTCATAGTCGCCAATGTCGAAACCGTCGCGCGCAATATCTTTTATTTCGTCGGTATAGTCCGCAATGTCAAAGTCGGTCATCAGGTCCGCAAGTTCCTTTTTCACCATTTCCCGGATCGGGTCCGACATTACGGAAAGCCATGAGCTGCGCTGCTCTTCCAAAAGCTTGGCATCGCGCTCGGCAAAGCGGCAAGCCCGGACAAGCTTGTCTTTCATTTCGTCGCGTTCAACTCTAAACGCATCGCGCTCGGCAATAAGCGCGTCCATGAAATTTTCGGTGATTGGCGCGGTGTTTAAATTTTCCATTGTTACATTCTCCAAATGTATGTTTGCGACGGGAAGCCCGCCACATGGGATTTGTCGCATATAACTTTCCAGCGGTCAAACATAAAAAAAGGCCCGCCATTTGGCGGGCCCGGTGGTCTATTATATAGCGCGCTTATTCTTCCCCAAAATCCCCGGCAATATGGTGGCGCAATATGGTGCGGGGGGCCAAGCTCTTTGCAAAGCGCTTTAATCGTTCGCCGTCGGTTTCCTCTTGGGTTTGATCGGCTGTGTGGTTCCAATGAATTAAAACATTGCCGCCGCTGGCATAGCAGCCGCCCGGATCATCGGGGCTTGCGGCTTTTTTCTTATGAACCCCGTGCGCTGTAAATCCGATTACATAATCACGGTCCAGCCGGGCGCAAAGCGGCTCGCCATTGCCGCAATTTTGGCAGCCGAAGCTTTTAAGATATTCCGCCGGGCAGCGGACAAATTGCACACCGTCAACTAAAGCGGATTTATCAGTAGGCCCGGATTGTTTCCAAAAATTAGGCGCGACGGTCACAACTACGGGAATTGAATATTCCGCACCCTTCCGCCCGCCTCGGCCTAATCTAAAAAACTTAGCAGCAATTGCGGCGGTTGCGGCGGAATAGTTTATAACAGTTTTTCCGGGCAGGTTTTTTTTCATCCAATGAAGCGGCAAAAAATGCGAGTAAGTAAAAGATATGCCTTTCGCGGGCACGGCATCGGAAAGCGCCTCAAGGTAGTCTAGATCGATCTTTGACGCACCACATCCCGACGGGTTCAACTCACAAGTGGCCGGGCATGTTCCAAACTTTTCCTTTTCCCCGGCCCGGTAAGTTACGGCAAGGCCCTTTGTTTTTTGGGCGCGGCTAGTTTCAACAGTCTTTAACATTTTGCATTCTCCAATATGCGGTTTACTTTATCCCATATAATACAACGAAAAAACCCCGCCTGTAAAGCGGGGCTAAGTTTCCTAAATTTTAGGCGGTGATTTATGCCGCGACGCGCTGCCAATCGCGAGCGGACATCCGGAGCAATTGTCCGCCGCGTTGCTGCCACTGGTCAACGTCGTCAACATCCGCCCGGTGTGCAACGGCCGTGACCGCGTTGACCAAGGTAGCACGGGAAAGCGGGCGGGCCTGCTCAAATCCGCTTTGGCCTATTGTCGCCATCAAACCGTTCAAAACGTCGCTGTTTTCTTTTTTGGTTAGCTGCATGACCTTACCAAGATTGTTTACAACATCGGTCACATCGGTTGCCACACCATCAATAACATCAAGCGCCGCCATCCGCATTTGGTTGCAGATATCATCGAACGTTTCCCGGCTGGAATAGTGACCCACTAAATCACGCAATTTCAATTCCAGAGCGTGGTTGTCAGCATTCTTTGCATCATCTGAAAGCAAGCCCCAATCGTCACCATCACGCGCCGATGTGATGTGACTAGACCGGGTTTTGTTTTGGGTTTGCATCCCGTTCAAACAAGCCAAAGTCCACGCGATTTGATAAACCGCAACCGAGCCCGCGCCTACTTCGGAATTTCCAAAACCAATACCGTTCGCCATATGATCGCCAACATTGGCACCCGTGCCTAATTGCTCCAGAGACTTCAAACGTAGATACAAGCGCTTTTCAGAAACGTCCGCGGACACAACCTGAAACTGCGCCGGGTTGTCGATCAATTGGGGCAGGCAAGCTTCCAACAAATTGACATTGTCGAACGTTTTAAACTTATCAGAAACAAAAGCGCGCACCGTGCCATCAGTAGATGAACCCATTGGATCAGCCGCTAAATGCGTCCGGACCATGCGACGGGTAGGTTCTTTTTGCCAAATTGCATTTGTTAGATCGTCAAATTCACGCGGGTAGGCAGCCTGCAAACGTCGCGCCGTTCTAGTATCGATCCCGGCATGGGTGGCGATTTGCCCAAAGGCCGTATCGTTTATATCAAAGCGCTTTGTGGGTTCACCGCGGCTGGCCTCAATAACAATTTGCGGCTTACCGTCCAGCGTGGTGGTTTTCTGCAAATCATTTGTTGGGGCAAGATAATCGGCTGCACGGGCGGCTTGGTCCTGCACTTTCATCATCAAAGCGGTAAGGGTGTTTTTGTTGTTTTCAATATTATGTGCCATGTTTTACATTCTCCAAAAGTAAAAGGGCAGGAATTGCCCCGGCCCTACTATCTTATATTATCGCATACTATGCAAGCTTAAATTTTAGAAAGTTTTATCGCCTGCGTTTTTGCCTCCGGGGTTTACTCGCCCGGCGGCTCAATTGATCATAATCTTTGCCATATAATAAACGGCCCAAAAAACTAAATATAAACATCAAGCTTTCTCCATTTCATCGGCTAGCGTGTATAAATCGGCCAGCATTTTTTCTGCACCCTCATCACGGCCAGCCATCAGGAACATTTGAAACGCTCCTAAATTGTGCCGTATACGTTCGGACGGTGTCATGGGTTTTTTATCAGTCATAGTACAATCTCCAAGTTGATTAACAACTATAAGTCTATGCGACTATATGGGAGATATCAAGCCAAAAACAGCGTTCCAATCAAACGGATGTTCAAAAGAGCCAACCGCGGGGGCTTTCAACCCATACTCGGCAAGCGATATAGCCTGAGAGGCGCTGTAAAGGTGCAGAGAGGCCTTAACGTCCGCTCGGGCCTGCTGCTTAACCAAAACCCAACTGCTGCTCTTACGGTGCCGTGTGAGCCACGCAACTTGATGGGGGCTCAGATTGACGGCGTTAGCTTTACAAAACTTTAGCTCAACAAAGTGGAGACCGCCAAACTCATCACACGCCAACAAATCGGGGATACCTTGGCCCACCCAATTTTCTATCCTTGTTAGCACCCAATTGCGGCGAGACTTGTTAGCGGTTTTTAGTTGTCGGTATAGGCCCGCTTCAGTCGTCATCCTCAGTTGGGGTGATGTCGATAACGCTTTCGCCATATCCATCCTTTAAATCGCTCAAAGCTTTCAAAACTTCCTCTTTGCTCATGCTGTCGATACTGCCGTGCCGTATCTCTGATTTGCTAACGTATATATCACCCTGCGCTTGGCCCCTTCGATACTCGGCTTGGACGGCTGCGGAATATGCGCCGTTCTCCAAAGCAAGATCGCGGATTTTCTGTAGGTCTCTTATGTGGCGACCGTAATTGATATCAAACTTAGCGTCTAACTCTGCGCGATAAGATTTGATCGCAGCAACAACGTGAGGACATTTATGTGGGTTGGTTAATTCATAAGCTCGGGTGTGAGCAGATGTTTCTGGATAGCCCGCCCGGATTGCGGCTTCTTTGAAAGTTATCAGGCCATCGTTGCTTACAAGCTCTTTTACAAAAAGCTCTTGCTTCCGGGTTAGCTTTCTATCGACCACCATACGTTTGTTCCCACGCGGATCAGGCCGGGGGCTATCAGGATCAACAAGCTTGTTATGTTTGGGGACCGCCCGCTCTTTTATTTGAAGCGGCGAAGGGATGCTGCCGTACTTCGTTTTCTTAACGGGGCGACCTCTTCTTTTGGGGCCAGTAGTTTCTTCAGTCATGCGGGCCTCTCTCAACAGGTATCTGATAAACTCTTATACCTGTTATAACGGTTACTGTTATATAGGCCAGAAAAACTTTTTATAAAAAAAACATCCGCCCCCCCCATTAGGCATTATTGCTGTTTAAGAGAACTCCCTTTTGGTTACATTTTAGTACCTTCTCGGTGTAACCACTTATGTAACCAAAATTATTCTTTGTATATATACAGTTAAAGGTCAAGTTACATAAGTTACAGGGGTTACGGCTTGAAAATACTTTTTTTTTTATTTTTATTTTTCAGCCTATATACAGTAACGGCGTTAAATAAGTTCCGCGGTCCGCGTTCTCTGATCTTTGAGGAAGAGTAGTAGCACTATGGTATCGACGCGAAAACCCCGCAGCGTTGTTCACGGCTACGGGGTTTAAGTAGTTCATTTAGATAGATAATCTAGGTTCATCCACTTCCCTCTATCTTCGAGTTCGGTGAACGAACCGTCTGGTCCATCACTAAAGTTGTAATATGTGTTGGTGTATTTTTGTTTCTTCATTGCGAAGAAGCATGGGAAGTTAACGCCTAGTTTTTTAAGCATTTTGTTGACTGCATCGCAGTTTTCCTGTGCTTCTTCGTATGTGTCTACTTTTGGCAGTTCGATCCAGACCTCTTTGTTCATTTTACATTCTCCAAATTGTCAAAAAGCGTTTTGAGAGTTGTCCTAACCCTCAAAACGACCCTACCACAGATATGGGAGAATGTCAACTTAGCTAAGTTCTAAACCTTTTCGCCGTTCTTTGTGCTAGGTATTCAAAATGGCTTCTTCCCTTTCTTTTTTGGACCAGCGCCACGAGTCCACCTTCGAACGCTGCGCGGGCATCGTTGCTATGTTTTCCACCTGCGTACCCTCCGACATGGTAGATGATTGTATCGCCGTATTTTGTGGTTTGCAGCGCGTCTTCGAAGGCCATTTTTCCAATACATAATGAGATGTCGAGTATCATATCTTTTTCCCTGCTTTACGAAGGTTACGAACGAAGACATCCAGTTCTTCTCTTGCGACCCACAGGTCTCGTTCTTGGTTTAGATTTTGTATGTCGGTATTTTTGTATTTACTGTCCTGCATACGGTCTACTTGCTGTCGCAACCATTGCAGTTCGTTTTCTTGGAACGGCGTTAGTTTGTCAGAATTTAGGTTCATAGCTTTCTCCCTGCCTTGCTAGTTTTTCAAAGTACCGCAGTCGGCGGTTTTCGAGTGTTGAGTCTTGGTCTTCCCATTGTTTATCTGAGATTAATGCCCGCAGTTTTTGTATTTCTTTTACTACGTCGATAAGTCTTTCATCGTCCATCAGTTCATTTTGCCTTTTTTTATTTTGTTAAGGAAGTCATCGGCGTCGTCGATAGCGTCATGTTCTTTAAGCAGTTCTGTTGTTTGGAACACCACTTGCGGCCAGAGGTGTTCGAAGCCGTACACGTTGACGATGTTTGCAATTAGAACGGCCAAGTCTGGCGTTGATATTTTCTCTGGGCATTCCCTCAAGACTTTTTTTATTGCTTCGTCCAGCTTGTCCATTTTTTTACCTTAAACTTGTTGCTAACGTCGTTAGCGTGATTTATGTTATTCCTGTGGGTGGTTTCATCTAATAAAAATCGGCTTAGCCACGGGAATGGCGGTTATTTTGATTGGTTGCGTTGCTACCAGACTGCGCCAAACGACTTGCACATCAACGGCCACCCACACGATCACTCAAGTTTCCTATTGGATCGTAGTCAGGGTTTATGAGTTTTTCGATAGCTTCTAATCTGGTTTTCAATTTAATGTTTTCTTTGCAAACCTCTTTGTAGAGCTTTTCCCAGCGTGCCTCTCGCATCCTTGCGGTTTTTAGCTTTTTCGCAACGTCGTTTATGTTGTTTTGCTGGAACACATCCGAAAACTCAAACTTGTGGATACTTCCGCTGGCAGTGTACTCAACAACCAGATCAACGCGGCACAACCTCAAATCATAAAGGGCCTTCCTTTGGCATTCCCACTTACCGTTTGATAGGTACTCTTCTCCAAGATCATTCCGGTAGGTCCAAATTCTATTCGCCTTGTCGCTGCCGCTTGCTTCGTGGCGTAATACTATACCACAGGTGACGGTGTCGTCTTTTAGGTATTCAAGCATCTTTTCACGCCTTTAGATTGTATCTATTTACATAGCCTGAGATGCTTTCATACCTCATGCTCATTCTTTGGGCTATTTCTCGTCGAGTAAAGCCCCCTTGCATTAAATCTTCGATCTCGGCTGCTTTTGGCGGTATTTTCCCCCCGCGCCGCATTTTGATGTGCGCGGGCGGCGTACCGAGCCATACTCTTCTTGCTAGGGAGTTTTCGTTTTTGGCTGTTAATTTCATTAGTTTAAGGTTGTTTTCGAAGTTAGCTACGTTTGACATTATTTTTGTTCTCCAAACACTATTTTGAATGCTTCATCCAGTATTTTTTCTATGTCACGTTTTTGAGGTGAGTACATACGGGCCAACATTTTTCTGACAAATTTGAGGCTTGCGCCTGTTGCGTCGGCTATTTGTTGCGGACTTTGCTCGCGATTGGTTCGTATATAATTACAAACACGTTCTTCTTTTGGTATTACTCGTTCTTCTTCTATCATCTGCTTTATGAAACGGATGTCTTCTTCGGGTTTTGCCCTCAACTTTTTTCTTATATTGGCAGGATTCCACGCCCCGTCTGGGTGGTTATACGGCACTTTCATTTGTTTTCTGGTCCTAAATTAAATTGATACGGGTGGTTTGTTTCCCGTACGGGTGGTTTGTTTCCCGTGAGACGCTAACGACCGCTATCTCTGTTTCTTTCACGCCCGTGGATTTAGAGATTATCTGTTGGGCTAATAGTTCTGCTTCAACGCCGTGCTTGGCCTCGACCCAGACAGTACGCTGCATTATTAGCTCGCAAGTCACTTCATAAGTCGCCATCGTGTTCTCCATTACCGTTGCACCGCTCGCAGTTTTGCCATTCGGCGTACAGTTCTCCGATGTCTCTTCCGAAGTTCGCGGGCCGCGGTACGTCTATTTCGACCTTACCTTCTCCGCCGCATTCTGGGCATTCTTTTTGCCTTGTTTCGAGCAGGGATTTCAGTGCTTCAAAGTTATCGACTGTTTTTGTGAACATTATTTCATTCTCCACACTCGTTGACTTAGTGTTACGCCGTTTTCTTTTATGGCTCTTACGCTTGTTTTATGCCCGTTTCTTTTTAGTGCGGCTCGCAAGGCCTGTGCTTCTACGAGGTTTTTAACTACTACGCTGTCTTTCGGTTCCATTTTTTTAGCCAAATCATTCCATTTACCATTTTTGTCAATTTTGGCATGCGGAACGTTTTTTTCTATTTCATACATTTATTCATCCTCCTCGAAGATTGAGTCACCCAGTTCTTCTGGGACTTCTACTGTTACTGATCTGTAGGTGCATTTTGCGCATTTTCTTTTTCGTCGTATTGTTTGGAAGCCGTATTTTGTGTGCGGGCGGCTGTCCCAAGTTATTAGTTTGTGGCTACAATCGGGGCAGTGGGATACGCTACTCACTACCAACTCCCGTAATATTCGACGGACTTCCAAGTGTTGCCCTCTTTGTCCAACCAATCCGCGGCATCTCGCATTGTCTTCACGGTCTCCGCAACTTGTTCCGGCTCCTTGTGGTATGCGTCGATTTTTTCGGAGTAGTTTGCGTCGGGCAGTTTACCTTGCTCAACGGCATCGGCAATTCTCCGCAGTTCATCCGCATCCAGTTCTATTTTTGCGCCATCCATTGGGAAAATCATATCCATGATGTAGTTGTGCAGCGCCCAGTGCTTGCGCCAGTACCCCATCTTTAACCGCAAGCTTTCGACAGGATAACTATCGACCTTGGCCCTCGGTAAATTGTCCTGATGCTCTGGAACAAATTTGTCGCCCGTCAAATACATGTCTAATCCCATAATCATTCTCCTGTTTGATTAATTACAGGGTAATAATTGTATGGGATAAAGTCAACTATTATTTTAATTAGGCAATAAAAAAGCCCTCAATCAGGACAAAGATTGAGGGCTTTAAAAGACCTGCAACGGTCTAACATTTTGGAGAATGTTGAGTTATTTATAAGCGACTTTATGGGATACGTCAACGTGTTTTTCTCGGTTTTGTGAATAAACGTCAAACATAACCCGTAACTGACCGCTTATTGTACGCCCGTTAACCGCGGAATCTAGCTTAATTTCCTTGTAAACCTCTATCGGCACAAGAACGCTCTTCCATTTTGTAGTATCCATAAGCTTCATCCCCTGTCGCTTTCCAAGAAATCATATAGGACTTTATGGGAACCCGCAAGGAAAACGTAAAAAGGGGCGGAATAACCGCCCCTTTTCTTTTCACACAAAGTAAAACCCTCAAGCAAAAGGTCAATGAGGTTGCGAAGTAACCACACTCCGCACTTAAAGTCTGGAGCAGCTTAGTTAAGGTGTCAAGAAAAAAACCCTTCTGCCATTGCAGTGCGAAACCTGACAAAGACAAAAGGGCAGTTAAAAGTGGTTAGCGCGGTTGAGACGCTAAAGCCTCTAAACGGCTTCTCCCCAGCTTGGACCCACTTCAACATCACATTTGCTAGGGATTTCTAATGGTACTGCATTTATCATTATTTTGGCAATACCTTCCGCCTCTTTTCTTGATTTTACTGACATGCACAGTTCGTCATGCACTTGCAGCATCGGAAGGTGGCCTTCTTTATACAGATCGACCATAGCTTTCTTGGTCATGTCGGCTGCCGACGCTTGGATAAGTCTGTTTAGCGCTTTGTAAGTAAAAGCCCGCTTTAGACGGCATGTATCCCCGTATTCCAGCACGGCTTCTTGGTAAGGCATAGCTTTTGTCATATCAAAGGAGTCCGGCTCCCACAGGTTAAAACGGCACTTGCGGCCAAGGATAGAGCTTATCGCACCGCCGCTTGCCTTGCTGTTTAGACGTTCTGTTACGCCTGTCATCAGGGCTTTTACGAATGGAACCCTGTCATGGTACTGTTTAACCAAGCTTTTAGCTTCGTCTGCTTCGATATCTAGCTGGTCTGCCAGTTTAGCGACACCCATGCCGTACATCATGCCTAAATTGATGGTTTTGGCCTGTTTACGAGGGATATCTGCCATTTCTGCAACCATCGTGTGAAAATCCATGTCTGGATCGTTTTTGTAACTTTCAACAAACTCTTCGACCCCGCGGAGCGCGATACCCCGGCTTTTACCGTAAACATGAGCGTAATGGACCAAGATGCGCGGTTCTTGTTGCGAGTAATCAATTGACGCCCACTGTTCGCCCTCTTCTGGCAGGAACAACGACCGAATAAGGGGGCCAATCTCCGGATCGCGGGCCGGGATTTGTTGTAAGTTGGGGTTATTCATTGAAAAACGGCCCGAAACAGTGCCCCCGTCATCTCCCCTGATCTGATTGATGTGCGAATGCACTCGACCGTCACCGTGGCAAAATTTTAGGATATTATTGATAAAAGTTCCGCTGGTTTTGTTTAAGCTGCGCGCTTGGACGATAAGTTTGGGCAATTTCTCTGGATGTTCGGTTAAAAACTGCTTTCTAAACGACGGAGCGCCTTTTTCTGTCTTTGGGTAAGAGATTGATAGGTCATCGAAGGCTTTTGCTATAGAATTCGCCGCCCAAATCTCTATGTCCCTGCCAACGAGGTTTTTGATCTCTTTTAAGACGGATTTCTCTCGTTTTAGGATCGCGTCGCGCGTTCTTTCGGTTTTGTCCATGTCAACGCGGACCCCGCGCCAAGTCATGTTGACCAAGCAGGGGAGCAAATCTAGCTCTAGGTTGACTATATTCCAAAGGTTTTGCTTGCCGACCTCTACTTTTAGGTAGTCCCAAAGTTGCAGGGTCACTTCTGCATCTGTCTGGGCGTATGGCCCAACGTACATGGCGGGCATCTTCCACATGTCTGCTTTTGGGTCAAAACCAAACTCTTTTGCGGCTTCTCTGAGCAAGCTTTCGTTCTTTGCGAGGCCTAAATACTCAAAAGCTAGTGAGTTTAGTGCATAGGAAAACTTATTTTCGTCCAAAAGTGACGCCACAACCATAGTATCGATGATCCGACCGTTTATTTCGAATCCCATGCGCTTAATCCAGCCCACATCGTACTGTGCGTTGTGCATTACTTTGTCCGCGGGGCAGTCAAAAACCTTTTTTAGCCATTTATTGACGATTTTTTCGTCTAAATTGCCTCCGCCGCGGTGTCTTGTGGGGATATATCCAGCCCAATCTGCTGTTGCGACGGCGTATCCGACCACTTCACCGTCACCGACAGCCCAACCGGGGCCGTTTTTCTTGAGGTTTGGGTCTCTGGTTTCGACATCGATAGCAATTGTACTTGCCCCGGTAAGATCGGGCAGTTCTGCGGGCGGAACCCACTCTGATTTTAGCGAAGGGC
>Ga0307984_1001158_pt1 | contig 11155 bp, 6 predicted proteins | sample EllFjometageno78_FD_203169 | JGI IMG/M metagenome (GOLD analysis project Ga0307984, IMG submission 203169) | Marine microbial communities from Ellis Fjord, Antarctic Ocean - #78 | ecosystem: Environmental > Aquatic > Marine > Unclassified | place: Southern Ocean | collected 2014-10-09 | reverse complement strand
CATGAAGCAGCCAAGTTCTCTTCCTCCTCAGCAATTTTTTACAATGAACAACAATCGATTACCCCGTCGCCGAGCGACGTTTCTTAGTCTGGCTTTCGCGATGAGTGTCGCCAGTCCTTTGGTTCTCAACGCACAAGCGCCGCCAGAACTCGACTCACTCAAATTCTCCGGGCCGGATATCACTCCGTGTCCCGCTTGTCTCTGCACCGCGCCGACTGGCGAAGTGTTCGTGGGAGTCGATCTGCTTGGTTCCCTCGGGAAGGGGGCCGGGAAGGGCCGGATCGTGCGCTTGGTGGATGCCGATGGAGATGGAACGCCGGAGACCCATTCGGTCTACACCGAGATCGACAATCCGCGGGGCCTCATCTCCGTGGGGACGAAGCTGTATGTCCTGCACACTGTGATCCCGAAAAGCACCGGCATCCTGGAGTCCATGAATCTCTCGGTCTTCGAGGACAAGGATTGGGATGGAGTTGCCGACGGGGAGGGTAAGATCCTGATTTCCGATGTGAGTCCGCCGAAACACAATCAGGATCGTGGTGCGGACCATACCACCAACGGCATTCGCATGGGGATCGATGGCTGGATCTATATCGCGGTCGGTGATTTTGGAATTCATGGAGCCAAGGGCACCGACGGCACGGAACTGACGATGCTTGGTGGCGGCGTGGTGCGCCTCCGCCCCGATGGGTCGGAACTGGAAGTATACACGCATGGCCTTCGCAACATCTATGATGTTGCGATCGATCCCTTGATGAACATGTATACCCGCGGGAACACCAATGATGGAGGGGGATGGAATGTGCGGTTTATTCATCACATTCAATCCGGCGAATACGGCTACCCCGTTCTCTTCAAGAGTTTCACGGACGAAATCATTCCAGCCCTGGTCGATGTCGGTGGTGGATCGGGAACCGGGTCACTCTTCCTGCAGGAACCCGGCTGGCCGGATAAATTCAACAATGTCCCCATGATGTGTGACTGGGGGCGCAGTCAATTGGTGATTCATCGTCTCACTCCGGACGGTGCGAGTTTCACCCAGGAACCTGAGAATTTCATCAAGCTGTCCCAGATCAGTGACATTGATGTCGATGCTTCCGGGCGTCTTTACGGTGCCGCGTGGAATGGTGCCGGGTATTCCGGAAACCCCGGCAAGGGTTTTGTCCAGCGCTACGTCCCCAAAGGATGGACATACAAGCCCTTCGCGAATCCTTCGAAACTTAAAGATCCGGCTCTGGTGGCCTTGCTTCGCTCGGAAAGTGCCACGGCGCGCTTGGCCGCATCGCAGGAATTGTTGAACCGTCCGAGAGCAGTGAAGGGTGTGATTTCCGTCGCGACGGATCAGGCTGCTTCGCTCGAGTCGCGAGTCGCGGCAATTTTCACCTACAAGCAAATGGCCGGGAAGAAGGCCAATCCAGGCTTGGTGAAACTGACTGCTGATCCGCTTGTGAAGGAGTGGGCGATGCGTGCCCTGACCGATCGTAAGACGCAGCTCAACGGGGTCACCAAGGAGTTGTTTGTCGCGAGCCTCAAGAGCACGGCCCCTCGTGTGCAGGTTGCAGCGGCAGTGAGCCTCGGTCGCCTCGGGGATCGTTCGGCGGCCTCTGCCTTGCTTGCGATTTCCTCGCCTCCAGGTGAGGCCGCCCCTGCCGATTTACCCAAGACTCTCGCATTCCAAAGCAAGGTCATCAGTGGTAAAAAGAGCGTGAAGATTGACGTCGACGTCAGCGCTTTCAAGCAAGTCTACCTCATCGTCACTGACGGCGGAAACGGGACCGGGAATGATCACGCGGCGTGGTTTACGCCGGTCTTTGAGAACGCGGCCGGGAAGGAAACGAAGCTTTCGTCCTTGAAGTGGAAATCGGCCAAAAGTGGCTGGGGAAAAATTGGCTTTGGCAAGAGTGCGGCAGGCGAAAAGTTGAAGACGACGGGTGGAGTTGATTCGCCCGATGGCCTCGGAACTCATGCGGATTCCGTGATCGTTTACGAAGTGCCGAAGGGAGCCACCCGTTTCAAGGCGACTGGTGGGTTCGCTTCGACCTCAAAGGGAGGGAGCGTTCGCTTCATCGTGTCCGAAACGAAGAGTGCTGCGGTGGGCGGTTCCTCCAGTGAGGGCCCACACGCGACGCCCAATTCGGAGATTCTTGTTCCTCACATTGCAGTCAAAGCCTTGGTTGATCTCCATGCGGCGAGCGCTTGTGTCGATGCCGTTGGTGGGCCCAATTCCCAGGGAGCACTCTGGGCTCTGCGGAGGATGCACGACGTCGACGTGGTGGACGGCTTGATCGGGAAGTATGGATCCTCCGCAGCGGGGAATGGCCGGGTCGGAATTCTGCAAACGCTCATCCGTCTCTATCATCAGGAAGCACCCTATGACGGCTCTTGGTGGTGGGGGACTCGACCTGACACACGCGGGCCCTACTACAAGCTGGCCAAGTGGGAGGCCTCCGACAAAATCGAGACCTTTGTTCGCAGGGTATGGGAGGGCGCGGATGGTGCCCTGCGCCAGATCATTGCGGCATCAGTGACCAAGAATCGCGCCGGATTGACGGGGATGGATGCGGCCCTCGCGGCGAAGACTGAAATCAAGCCGGCGGACCCGACTGTTGACCTTGCCAAGATTGCGGGGAAGAAGGGCCAGATTGGTAAGACCTCGATTGAGGATGTCATGCTTTCTCTCAAGAAGCTCAAGGGGAAGCCGGAGCTCGGAAAGAAGCTCTTCACGGCGCAGGGGTGTATCGCCTGTCATACCGTCGAGAAGGGACAAGCGCTCAAGGGGCCCTTCATGGGTCAGGTTGGCGCGATCCTCTCACCGGAGCAAATTGCAGAGTCGATTCTCAAGCCCAATGCCTCGATCTCCCAGGGCTTCGCGACGGTTCTGGTCGAGACCAAGGATGGAAAATCGATCACCGGATTTGTGACTGCGGAGAGTGCCGATGAACTCGAGTTGCGTGATATCGCAGGGAAGGCCTATCGGGTGAAGACGAGCAACCTCAAGAAGCGCACCGAACTGGAGATTTCCATGATGCCGCCCGGACTGGCCAACGCCCTGAGTCTGGATGACTTTGCGGCACTGGTGGCGTTTCTCTTCGCGCAGAAAGGATAACTTGAGTTCGCGATCGATGAACCGGTTCTCCTCATCTAGACTGCGTGGGGAGGAAAGAGTTTGCAGAAGGATTTCCGTCCGCCGAGTTCAGGCGGGGAACTTGGGCCATATTACCAGGAGATGCTCGGGCACGTGAAGGACGTGCTCGGCAACCTCGGAACGCACTTTCCCGAGTTGAAGGGACGGGATCATGAAGTGGCGGGCTTTGGCTGGCACCAGGGATGGAACGACGGTTGCGGAATGCCCGCGACGCTTGAGTATGAGAAGAGCCTCGCCAATCAAATTATCAAGCGAGCAATTCCTTGATGACATGGCCGTGCACATCGGTGAGGCGGCGGTCGATGCTGTCCTTGCGGAAGGTCAATTTCTCGTGATCCAGGCCGAGGAGATGCATGATTGTGGCGTGGATGTCATAGACTTCGGTGGGATTTCGACGATCGAGCGGCTTGTAGCCCCACTCGTCACTTTCGCCATGGACCAGGCCGCCCTTGATCCCTCCGCCCGCGAGCCAGTTGGTGAAGACAAAGGGATTGTGGTCGCGGCCTTTGCTTCCTTGGGTGGAGGGCATGCGGCCGAATTCGGTGGTCCATAAGACGATGGTATCATCGAGCATTCCCCGCTGTTTCAGATCGGCGATCAGAGCGGAAGTGCCAATCGCCATGCCGCTGGCGAGAGGTCCGTGATCACGCTCGATATCCTCGTGGCTGTCCCAATTGCGTCGGGGGAATCCGTTGTCGTTTCCGCTCCAAATTTGCACGAACCGCACCCCTCGTTCGAGGAGTCGGCGCGCGGTCAGGCACTTGCGTCCGAAATAGTCAGCCTCTTCTGGCGCGTTAATCGTCTTGGGCCATTGGGTGCCGGGTTCCGCCAAGCCATACATCTTTTTGATGAAAGCGGGTTCCTTGGAAAGATCGAGTGCCTCGGGAGCGGAGAGCTGCATCCGGGCGGCCATTTCATAGCTCTTGATCCGCGCCTCAAGCCGGGAGTCGCCCGGCCGCTCGCGGGCATGCTCACGATTCAGGCGGGCCAGCACGGCCTGACCATCGGCATCGGCCATACTGGTGGCGAAATTCGTTTTTCCGGAGGGTCGCAAGTGGGTGATCGGGTCGGAGGTGCCGGGACGAATGATCGTTCCCTGATGCTGGGCGGGCAGAAAGGCCGAGGACCAGTTCTTCGGGCCGTTCGAGGCAAAGCCACGGTGATCCGGGAGAACGACGAAGGTAGGCAATTCATCGCTCAGGCTTCCCAGACCATAACTGATCCAGCAACCCATGCCTGGAAAACCGGGACGGTTGAATCCGGTCGCTTGCAAATAGGTCGCTTGGCTGTGGACCCCGCTTTTTCCGGTGACGTTGTGCACGAATGATATTTCATCGATTACCGAACCGAGGGGCGCCACCGGTTCGCTGATCATTTTTCCGCAAGCTCCGTAAGGCTGGAATTCCCACACCGGCTTCATCCAGGGACCGAGACCATCCTGGAAGGCTTCGACGTGCTCGCCGAAGTCCGATTTTTCTCCGTGGTGTTTGATGAGCGCGGGCTTGTAATCGAAGAGATCGAGGTGGCTGGCGGCACCTGCCATGAAGAGTTGGACAACCCGCTTCGCCTTCGGAGGATTGTGGGCGATTTGGGTGACGCTATTCGGTGGGAGTTGCGCAGCGCCGAGATCCTGTTGGAGCATCGCATTCAGGGCAATGCTTCCAAAGCCTCCCCCGGCGGTCTTGAGAAGATCCCGGCGGGACTGGAGGTTAATCGATAAAGGAGAATTCATTGAGATTGAGGATGAGACGACAGGTCGCGGCGAGTCCGTGTTCGGCGGCGTAGTCGTTCAGGGTTTCAAGTTCCGAGGGAATTGGAGAGCGCGCCAAGGCGAGAGTGAAGGCGGACGCGACGGGTTCGGGTTCGGCGGAAATTCGCTCCGCGAAATGCTCTGACATCCGCAGCAGGAGGGCATTGTTCAGCATCGCGAGGGCCTGCAAGGCGGTGTTGGTTTCGCTGCGTTTATCGACGAGTAGCGAGGGATCGGCGCAGTCGAGCGCGTCCATCAATGGCTGGGGCTGGGATCGGACCGCGAAGCGATAAACCGAACGCCGATGGATCGCGGGGTCATCGGGATCGGATAGATGATACTGATAGTGCGGTGAATGTTCCGGGTGCTCTATTACGAAGTCCTGAAATGAGGGTCCCCCCATTTTGAGGCCGAGCTTTCCGGCGAGCGCGAGGACCGAATCGCGGACGACCTCGGCTTCCACGCGGCGGCGGTTTTGTCGCCAGAGATATTGATTCGAGGAATCGATTTCCGCCATCGTGGCAATGTCCGCGCTGGATTGCCGGTAGACCGCGCTCTTCAAGATTAGGCGATGCAAATGCTTCATCGATCCACCGCTTTCGCGGAACTCCACCGCGAGCCAGTCGAGAAGTTCGGGATGCGAAGGCGCGGCTCCGATGCGCCCAAAATCATTTGGAGTATCGACGATTCCGCGGCCGAAATGATACTGCCAGATTCGGTTCACAATGCTGCGCCAAGTCAGTTTATTTTCTGGGTGGGTGATCCATTCCGCAAGGGCGACCCGCCGATCTCCTTCGTGGTGATTTGCGGGGAGATCGAAGCGTGCGGGAAGTGATTCGACGATGCCCCGCACCGCTCCGGGAGCCACGGGGTCGCCGGGTTGCGAGACATCACCACGGTTGAGCACGAAGATCGGCCGCGGAGTTTCCTGCAATCCACCCCTCCCGATGAAGTTGCCCGATCCCTTGTGAATTGTCCCCGCATAGATTTTTTTTGGCTTCGGTAATCCGGCGATTTTTTGTTCCAGCCCAGACTTGACCGCCACTTGCTCGACCCTCGCTGCGACCTTTGGTCCGGCGACCCTGCGAAGCAATTTGTTGCGAAGGTCAACAAGTCGGGCGAGCTCGGCCGGTTGATCCTTGGAATCTCCGGGAAGCCACTTTGCGAGGTGATCTTTCGAACTTCCCCCGAACAAACCATCGCTGACATTCTTCTTACTCCATCGTGGCGGAGCTTGAATGGAGTCAAGAGAATGGACCCCGACAACCTCTGCGACTTTGCCATCGGCGATGACCGCGAGTTCACCCAGCGCAAAAATCCAGTCTTCCGACACCGCCTGGCCCTTCATGTGTCGGGGCCACAGCTTGGTAGCGGTCATTCTGAGATAACGGGCTTCAATGCCTCCCGCCTTGATTTCAACCGGCTCGTTACCCGGTCGAGGATGGTCCTCGTCTGCAAATTGCGCTACCAGTGTTGCCTTCTCGAATGATTCTTCTAGGGCCGTTTCAATCCGGAATTGATCGGGAAATCCAAAATCGTCAAAGCCATACTCTTTCGCTCCGAAAAGGCCGATTGTTTGAATTGAGACAACTTTTCCGAGATCGATCTGGACCCATTTTTCGATGTCTTGGGCGCTTGCGATCTCACTATGATATCCAAGTTGGCTGGAGTTTGAATCTTCCGAAGAAAGAGATTTTTTGATCTTCGCGATCTTCTTTTCAGCCAGTCGGATTTCTTCGGTCTTCGCCTTTTCGATCTCTTGATCCAGTTTCGCAATTGTTTGCTCCAAACTGGAAAGTTGAGTTTTTAGTTCCAAGCGCCTTGCTGCGATTTCGGGATCGATATCATAATCACGATCCGCCCGGTCCAGGGCAGCGAAGACCGATTGCAGGGAATAGTAGTCGGCCATCGTCACCGGATCGACTTTATGGTCGTGGCACTGCGCGCACTGGACCGTGATCGAAGTGAAAGTATTCATAGTGGTGGCGACCATATCATCGCGGTCGAGATGACGTGCAATCTTGCCATCGCGTTTCGTTTCGGGGACTTCGGCGTGACCGATGAAATCCCATGGCCCAGCCGCGATGAACCCGGTGGCGACCACGCCATCTGCAGAGGTCGGCCAGAGGATGTCGCCCGCGATCTGTTCCTTGACAAACTGTGCATAGGGTTTGTCCTCATTGAAGGACCGGATGACATAGTCACGGTAGGGCCAGGCATTCAGGCGGAGCTTGTCCTTGTCGTATCCGTGGGTCTCGCCGAAGTGGACCACATCGAGCCAATGACGCGCCCAACGTTCGCCATAACGCGGCGAGTTCAGGAGCTTCTCCACAAGTTTCTCGTAGGCTTTGGGGTCGGGATCGTTGACGAACTTCCCGACCTCATCCGGTGTCGGGGGAAGCCCGATGATATTGAAATAAAGCCGTCGGGCTAGCACGCGGCGGTCGGCTTCGGGCGATAGCCGCAATCCCTGCTCCCCCAGTTTGGCAATGACGAAGCGATCGATTTTATTGAAGGCGCGATCCGCATCCCCGAACTCGCTGATTCCTGGTGCGACGGGCCGCGAAAGGGGGCGGAACGACCACCAGGTCGGGTCCTCACCCCGCGAAGAATCGAGCAGCAACCCACAGAGCAGGATGAGGGGCAGGATGGAAAATCTGCGGGGCATGGTCTTCATGGAACGAAATATTCGCTCTCACTTCATCAAAAAAGCGATCACGTGATGGTATTCATACCCGATCTAGCTGGAATATGTTTCGCAAGATACCTTGTCTCACGGTCGATTTGTTGGCGATTACTCTTTAGCAGTCTTGATTCTCGTTTTGAGAGCTTCAGCCGCGGCAGCCTTGAGGATCTTGACGGCGTCGGAATTCTTTTTGCTTCCGTCGGGATCCTGGTGGGAGACCTCGGGTGAGAAGTCGATTTTGTCGGTGCGGAAACTATGGAGCGGCTGCCAGGGGATTCCGTTGATCTTGAGGTTTCCCATGGGGGCTCTGGACCACGCGTAGCGCACTGAGACGGGCTCTTTGACGAGAGGGCTGGATACTAGGATCTGTTTATAGCGCTCGTTTTTATCCTTTGTCTCAAGGTAGATGGCATCGGCCATGTAGTAGGTTCCGGAACTGTCGGCGACAGAGAAGCCCTCGATCTCGGAGCCAAAGTCATCAACCCGGACGGGCTTATCAAAGGTGAGCCGCAGCTTGCCTTCTTCGGGCACGGCGGAGACAAGCTCTCCGGTTTCCCAGACAATGCTCTCCATTTCGTAGATGTTTTTCAACGCCCATCGCGCGGTGCGGAGGCCCAGTTCCTTTTTCTTCTTGGTGTGGAGTTGGGGGATTTTCTGGTCATACGCGGGAATGAAAACGGTATCGCTTTGATCCGTGGCATCCATCAACCCCAGTCTCTGGGATTCGCGAATGTAGGCAGCCGTGGAGAGTCCATTTTGCTCAAAGTTGAGCCGTGTCTGGGCGCCCCCTCCGGCACATAACCCAATGATCGCCACAGGCAGTTTTTCGCCAAAGTCATCCCGCCATCCGTCGACCATAAGCTTCATGAGACTACGATAGAATCTCGGTTTGCAACTCGTGTTCATCATCGCGTTGTTGAAGCCTTGGTGGAAGGCCACGCCTTTGATGTTGAGGCCTTTGAAGACGCCAAACATGCCATTGTAACACGCGGCGGCATCGCTGGGGCTGCGACCAGGAACGGACCACGTGCGAATGCTTCCGTCCGGTTTTCTGGGGCGGCGGCGTTTCTTTGTCACTCCTTTCTCTTTGTCAGCGGCGATTTCTTTTTGATACTTGGTTTCGGAGGATTTCCACTTGTCCATTTGGGCTTGGAAGAAGTCTTCGAAGCTGAACTCCGCGCGGCGGCCATCGACCCACTTCAGGTATTCAGCAGCGATGGGGTCATCGGCAAACTTGTGGCGGGGAACGAGGCTCTCGATCGCGGCACCGCCGCGTGAGTTGTCGATAATGCCGATGGGAATCTGCAAGGCGCGCTGTAATCGCGAACCGAAGATGAATCCGATGGCACCCATATCGAGCGAGGTTTCCGGCGTGACCACTCTCCAGTTCTTGTCCTCAACGTCTTTGCCAAAAATGAAGTCTTCGTTGATGTCCGTCTCGAGATACTCGGACTCCGCACCGGATTGGATTCGAAAATGGCGCAGCTGCGGCAGGTGTGCTTGGGCGGATTCAAAGCCAGCCTGATAGACAGCCTTGAGGCCGAATGCCATGTTGCTCTGCCCATTCATGACCCAGACATCACCGATCAAGATGTTCTCCATTTTGACGGTGCCATTACTTCCTTTGACGGTCAGCGTCTGCGGCTCTGAATTCGCGGGTTGTGGATCAAACTTCACTTCCCAGCGACCTGCTTCGCCGGCAGCTTTGCTGGTCGCGGTGTTCTTGCCGAAGGCGACTTCCACTACGGTGCCCATTGGTGCCCAACCCCAGATCGTGATGGGCTCGTCGCGTTGGATGACCATATGACTGCGAAAGATGCCATGCACCTTCAATTTTTCAGGAGCAGTTTGTCGCTTTGTCGGCGCAGCCAATGCCGACAGGGTAGAGAGAATCACGTAGGTCAGCGCGAGGATAGTAATTGGTAATTTCATTTTAAAAGTGGACTTTAGTCAAGCTGAGCAGTGTTCGTTGGGACCAGCTACGGAAATCCCATTGGGCTAACGAAGCTGTGTCCGAATCAGGTCGCCGTTCACGGCAGCATAGATAGGTATCAAGCCATGAATTGCTTAATGGCTCCGGTCTGGTCGAGTTTTTTGCGCGCCATTTCCAGATCGAGGTCGCCGTAGTGCTCCATCGGATTTCCGTGGGCGTTGAGCAGCGTGGTGTAAAAGTTGCCGAGAGTCTTGTGACCTTCGGTGCCAAGGATTGGCAGGCGGACATACCGGCCTGAGATATCGAGATTGCAGTTGTTGCCAGCCATGATGAGAAAAGGGGATTCCAAACCAATGCCATGGTGGGTTTCTCCGTTTTCCGGAAAGTACATGATCATGGTGTTGTCAAACATGGTGCCGTTTCCCTCGGGGGCCTGCTTGAGTTTCTCGACGATCGTCTTGATCTGATTCACGTGGCTGATGCGAATCTGCTCTCTGGTTTTCCAGGCGGGCACCCCGCCGAAGGCTTCGTCATGCCCTAAGGGGTGAATACCGACACGATCCGTTTCATTTCCCGGCAGGCCGGTCACGGGCGTCCCCAGGTCATCGATGGTATAGGTGACAACATTGGTCAGACCGGCTTTCAATGCCGCAATCAGGACGTCGGTCATGGCGGCTTGTTTCTCAGGCGTGCTCGCATTGGCACCACCATTCGCATGCACCGGCGCAAGTTCGGGCAGATGCCTGGCAAGCGATCCGGAAAGCTCGATTAGTTTTTTGTTACGCTCGCGAATGGCATGAATCGATTCGATCTGCATTTCCTGGCGTCTTTTTTCATGACCCTTGATGCCACTGGCTTTCAGGCCCTCTCTGCCCTGCAAAAATGAGAGCATGTCATTGTCGGAATTTACGGCCTCCGGGTTTAGGACAGATTTGAACAGTTCGCTTCGCGCGGTATCCGGATCGGCATAGCAGTAATTTCGCGTTTGCGGTGAGGGCGCGGAATACCCCGAGACAATGCCCGATCGGCCACCGGCGAATGACAGCTCGACGTGTCCAAATGGAGAAGGGAAGAGTTTGGCCAATTCAAAATCGATCGTCGCCCGCTTGATGGCACTCAGGGTATTTCGATTTGATTTGAAGCAGCCCATGACGGATGAGAACGAGTAGTGGACGTTTTCACTCATCTTGGCCGAGAGTCCCTGCAGGATGGTCATGTGCTCCTTGTGTGCATCCAGACCGCGCAGCCACTTGGGCAGCTCATGCTTGTCCAAATCCACTTCGAGCGCTTGCTTCTTCTCGTCGAGCGCCTTGTCCTTGTCTGAAAAATCGGGGAGGGCGATTTCAGCGGGACGGATGCCGCTCGATTTTCGGATGAAGATGAAGCGCTTGGGAACCCCGGTGCCAGCTGAGGCGGCCAACAATTGATTAAAGGATGGTGCCAGTGCCATTGCCCCGGCGCCCAGTGCGGACGTTTTTAGAAAATCTCTTCTGCGGTTCATCGGTCTAGTTGGCTATCGCTTTACGGTAAATGAATGAATCTGAAGTGAGTAGTGATAAAATCACGGCATCGAAACTGCCGCCGTTTGCGGCATAAGCCTGTTCGGCCTCGATCAGGGTTTTTGAATCTGAAAGGAACTCG